>Ga0272443_10000136_pt1 | contig 141235 bp, 119 predicted proteins | sample SSMAcet12_FD_193581 | JGI IMG/M metagenome (GOLD analysis project Ga0272443, IMG submission 193581) | Marine sediment archaeal communities from Little Sippewissett salt marsh, Falmouth, MA, United States - SSM-Acet-12 | ecosystem: Environmental > Aquatic > Marine > Wetlands > Sediment ... | reverse complement strand
TATTCGCGGCCAACCGCAAATCGGTCACCCTGATGCTGGAAGACGGCGGCGCAGGCGATGAGGACGGGGTGGTCAACGGCGTGATCGTGGATCCCTCGGGCATTTCCTATACCACCGAATCTGACAGCGCGTCCCTTTCCACGGATGCCTCTTCCTCCGGCGGCGGTGGCGGCGGCTGCTTCATCGGCGCCGCAACGGGCCTTTCCAACACGGTTTCCGGACCCGCTGCATGGATGAGCATGATCCTGCTGGGAATGGGGTTTGTCCTTGCTGCGACCGTGAAGGCTGCGAAGGCCGACTGTAAGTAAACTTCAATCCAGCCGGTCCCGGTCTCTCCCGTCCGGCGCCACCGGCTACGCTAACCACCCCCTGCTGCCATGGCAGCAGGGGGTGGTTTTTTTTGCATTGACAAACCGACCGGTCTGATTTAAAAGAAGAAAAAATGACTGAGCGTTCGCTCGGATTTTATGCCAAAATTGGATATATCTTATTTTAAAACAGAATGTTGAATGCAAAGCAACAAGTCGCCGATCATCGGGTAATTCCGACACAGGTAAAAAATAAGGCCTTGGTGGCCCAGCGCCGACGGCAGATCGTGGATGCGTCGGTCAACCTGTTCATCGAAAAGGGATTCCACAAGACCACAACCCGTCAGATCGCCAAAGCTTCCGGCATTTCCATCGGCTCCCTTTACGAATACATCGCTACCAAGGAAGATGTTCTCTATCTGGTGTGCGATGCCATCCATGCCGAGATCGAGCGGGGGGTGGCCGATGCGTTGAAGCGGGCCAGAAACGGTAGAAATCCCCTGGCAGAGGTAATCCGTGAATACTTCATGGTTTGCCACCGCATGAACGACCATATTCTCCTGATCTACCAGGAGACCCAATCCCTGCCCAACAAATATCAGCGCGTGGTGCTGGAAAATGAAATCCGCATCACCGGCATTTTTACCGGTGTGCTGGCCAGGCTGATCGAATCCGGCGACCTGCCGCGCATATCCCCGCGGCAACTGGACCTGGTGGCCCATAACATTTCGGTGCTGGGGCACATGTGGACGTTCCGGCGCTGGTTTCTGGCCAACCATTACAGCATCGACGAGTATATCGATTTTCAGACCCGCAGCATCCTGGGCATGTGCCGGGAGAATGCGGGGTAGAAAAAGGATACGGAATGGACAGAATCTATTATTTATCAATTCAGGAGGGATCGAATGGATTTTGAACTGAACAAAACCCAGAAGGACATTCAAAAAGCGGTCAGAGATTTCGTTAAAGGCGAATTCGATAAGGAGTTGGCCTACGAACTGGAAAAGAAGCACGAGTTTCCACGTAAAATCTGGAAGAAAGCCTGCGACCTGGGCCTCATCGGCGTGCATTATCCCGAAGAGTACTCCGGCCAGGGTCTCGGTTCGATTGAAGATATTCTGGTGGTTGAAGAGTTGTGCCGGGGAGATTCCACCATCGGCAGCGCTGTTGCTCTCTCCTCTTTCGCTTCCGAGATCATCATGCATTACGGCACCGAAGAACAGAAAAAAAAATACCTGCCGGCTGTGGCCGAAGGGGAGATGCTTTCCGCCGGTGCCTTCACCGAACCGGACCACGGATCGGACATTACCTACATGAACACCACGGCCGTCAAAGACGGCGACGAGTGGGTGGTCAACGGGGGCAAAACCTTCATCACCAACGGCGGGCTGGCCGGCTTTTACAATGTATTGTGCCAGACCGATCCCGATGCAAAACCCGGTTACCGCGGCCAGAGCCTGATCTTGGTCGAAGCCGAACGGGAAGGCCTGTCCACCTCCGATGTGGGGGACAAGATGGGCATCCGGATGATGGCCACCGCCGAAGTGACCTTCAAGGACGTTCGGGTTCCCTTGAAAAATCTCATTGGCGAGGAGGGCAAGGGTTTTTATCACGTGCTGCATTTCTTCGACGAAAGCCGTATTCAGATTGCCGCCCAGGCCCTGGGAACGGCCCAGGGCGCTTACGACCGGGCCCTGGCCTACGTCAAGCAGCGTGAGCAGTTCGGCAAGAAAATCGCCCAGTTCCAGGTGACCCAGCACAAGCTGGCCGACATGGCCACCAAGATCGAACTGGCCCGCCTGATTACCTACAAGGCAGCCTGGAATTTCGATCAGGGCCGCATCGATCCCAAGCTGACCTCGATGGCCAAGATGTATGCGGCCCGCACCGCCGTGGAGGTCGCCGACGAGGCCATCCAGCTTCTGGGTGGCTATGGGTACATGACCGAATACGAAGTGGAACGCTTCTATCGCGATGCCAAGATCACCGAGATCTATGAAGGCACCAAGGAAATTCAGAAAAACACCATCGCCAGTGCGTTGATTGGCAAATTGAAGTAAAAACGATAGCTCCCCGGAAGGCATCTTTTATTCCCACCATCAGCCGAAGCCTTCCGGGGACAATCCCAACATCAGTTTCGTTGATGCTGCGACCTGAGCCATACGACCGCTACCTCAGCATCTTTCCCGAGATGTTCGCCGGGTAATCACCGGCCCGAGACGAACAGGGGAAAGCAACCCGCTCGGCGGCCGCCAACATCCAGGACCAGCCACAGGAGGACGCATGAACGACGACATCCAGATCTACCAGCCCAAGAACAATGTGAGAATCGTAACGGCAACTTCCCTTTTCGACGGGCACGATGCCTCGATCAATATCTTCCGGCGCATCCTGCAAAGTTCCGGCGCCGAAGTGATCCATCTGGGGCACAACCGTGCCGTCAAAGAGGTGGTTGATGCCGCTATCGAAGAGGACGCCCAGGGCATTGCCATCTCCAGCTACCAGGGTGGGCACATGGAATTTTTCACCTATATGGTGGATTTGCTCAAGGAGGGCGGCGCCGAACATATCAAGGTCTTCGGAGGCGGCGGGGGTGTCATCGTTCCGGAGGAGATCAAGGAGTTGGAAGCCTACGGGGTGACCAAGATCTACTCGCCCGAAGACGGTGCCCGCATGGGACTGCAAGGCATCATCAATCATATGATCGAATTGATGGACTACTCCCGTGCCGATCAGGCGTCCATGGATTTGACGGACCTGGCCCCGGACAACAAGCTGCGGGTGGCCAACATGATCACGGCCCTGGAGCAGGCCAAGGCCAAGGAAAACGGCCACCTGGCCAAATTCCGCCAGGAACTTCAGTCCAAGATCGGCGACCGGGTCGTGCCCGTTCTGGGCATTACCGGCACCGGCGGCGCCGGCAAATCCTCTTTGACCGACGAGCTGATCCTGCGCATGCTGCACGACCTCAAGGATATCCGCATCGCCATCATCAGTGCCGATCCCTCGCGGCGCAAGACCGGCGGGGCCCTGCTGGGCGACCGCATCCGCATGAACGCCATCGGCAGCCCCCGCGTGTATATGCGGTCCATCGCCACCCGCAGATCCCATACGGAAATTCCCGAAGCTTTGGGCGAGGTGCTGGATGTGGTCAAGGCGGCCGGCTACGATCTGGTGATCGCCGAAACCGCAGGCATCGGACAGGGGGATTCTCACATTATCGACCTGGTAGACGTCTCCATGTATGTCATGACCAGCGACTTCGGCGCAGCCTCCCAGTTGGAGAAGATCGACATGCTGGATTTTGCCGATCTGGTGGTGGTCAATAAATTCGAGAAGCGCGGGGGTGAGGATGCCGTCCGCGATGTTCGCAAGCAGGTCCAGCGCAATCGAAATGCCTTCGATAAAAACACGGAGGACATGCCGGTTTTCGGAACCATCGCTTCCAAGTTCAACGACGACGGGGTTACCGCTCTGTACCACGACCTGCTGGATACCATTAAAGAGAAAACCGGGGTCGGATTCGAGTCCAGCCTACCCCGCGTGGATACCAAGCAGTCCACCTCCAAGACCATTATCATTCCGCCGGAGCGTACCCGCTACCTGGCCGAGATCGCCGACACGGTTCGACAGTACCACCGTGAAACCCAGGAACAGGCCGGTGTCATAAGGCGAGTCTGGCACATGGAAGAGAGCGCCAATGCCCTGGCCGAAGGCGAACTGGAAGGCGATGCGGCCGCTTTGTTGGATCGCTTAAAGAAGGAAATCGAAAAGGCCCGCGAGGATCTGGACGCCGAAACCGAGAAGCTGGTCAAGGACTGGCAAGAGACCAAAGCGGCCTATGCCGGCGACGAGCTGGTCTACACCGTTCGGGGCAAGGAGATTCGGGTGCCCCTGACATCTGAATCGCTCTCCCGTCAGAAAATACCCAAGATATCCCTGCCGCGCTTCGAGGACCCCGGCGAGATTTACACCTGGTTGAGAAGAGAGAATCTTCCGGGATACTTTCCTTACACCGCGGGCGTATTTCCCATGAAGCGGGTGGGCGAAGACCCCACACGCATGTTCGCCGGCGAGGGGGACCCGGCGCGCACCAATCGCCGCTTCAAGATGCTTTCGGCCAACAGCGAAGCCAAGCGGCTTTCCACGGCGTTCGACTCGGTGACCCTTTACGGCTACGATCCGGATCGCCGCCCCGACATCTACGGCAAGGTGGGCAACTCCGGGGTGAGCGTCTGTACCCTGGACGATGTCAAGGTGCTGTACGGCGGTTTCGAACTGTGCGCACCCAGCACCTCGGTTTCCATGACGATCAACGGGCCGGCGCCCATCATGCTGGCCATGTTCCTCAATACGGCCATCGACCAGCAGGTGGATAAAACCGCCGCGGAAAAAGGCAAGCAGCCCTCTGCGGAAGAATATGAGAACATCAAGACCAAAGTTTTGGAGAACGTGCGCGGCACCGTTCAGGCCGACATCCTCAAGGAGGACCAGGGACAGAACACTTGTATTTTTTCCATCGACTTCGCTCTGAAGATGATGGGGGATATTCAGGAGTATTTTATCGAGAAGAACGTACGCAACTTCTACTCGGTCTCGATCTCCGGATACCATATTGCCGAGGCCGGGGCCAATCCCATCAGCCAATTGGCCTTTACCCTGGCCAACGGCTTCACCTACCTGGAATACTACCTGTCCAGGGGTATGCCGCTGGACAGCTTCGCACCCAACCTCTCCTTCTTTTTCTCAAACGGCATGGACCCTGAATATACGGTCATCGGCCGGGTGGCCCGCCGCATCTGGTCCGTCGCCCTGCGGGAGAAATACGGTGCTTCGGTGCGCAGCCAGATGCTCAAGTACCATATCCAGACCTCCGGCCGCAGCCTGCACAGCCAGGATATACAGTTCAACGATATTCGCACGACCCTGCAGGCCCTGTGCGCCATTTACGACAACGCCCAGAGTCTGCACACCAACGCTTTCGACGAGGCCATCACCACGCCCACGGAGGAGTCGGTGCGGCGTGCACTGGCGATCCAACTGATCATCAATCGAGAATGGGGGCTGGCCAAAAACGAAAATCCCTACCAGGGCAGCTTCATCGTCGACGATCTGACCGATCTGGTGGAAGAGGCAGTGCTCATGGAATATGATAAGATCACCGCCCGCGGCGGTGTGCTGGGTGCCATGGAAACCGGTTATCAGCGCAGCAAGATCCAGGAGGAATCCATCTACTACGAAATACTAAAACATTCCGGTGAGTATCCCATCGTAGGCGTAAACACATTCCGCGATCCCCACGCCGACGGTGACGACATGCTGGAAGGTATTTCATGTATCGACCTGGCCCGAGCTACTACAGAGGAGAAGGAGTCTCAGCTCTCCCGCTTGAAAGACTTCCAGGCCCGCAACGTGGACAAAGCGCCCGATGCATTGGGGCGGCTACAGAAAGTGGCCCTGTCCGGAGACAACATCTTCGCCGAACTGATGGAAACCGTCAAAACCTGTAGCTTGGGGCAGATTACCGGGGCGTTGTATGATGTGGGTGGGCAATATCGGAGAAATATGTAAAAAAGGATCCAAGGGGTCGAGGGGTCAAGGATTCAAAGAGGTATCCGTTTTCGCAATTTTCATTCCCCTGGAACCCTCGAATCCTGGAATCCTCGAACCCTTCAGCTAATGGAGAAAAACATGCAAGAAGCAGTGATTGTCAGCGCCGTGCGCACGCCGTTGGGCAGTTTCAACGGTTCTCTGGCCGGCATTGGAGCGACCGATCTGGGCGCCATCGTCATCGAGGAAGCGGTACGGCGGGCCGGCATCGAAAAAACCGATGTCGACGAAGTCCTCATGGGCCAGGTGCTGCCCTGCGGTTACGGTCAGAACCCGGCCAAACAGGCTGCCGTAAAAGCCGGCATGCCCTGGGAGGCGGAGTGCATTACGGTCAACAAGGTGTGCGGCTCGGCCCTGAAAACCGTCATGCTGGCGGCCCAGGCCATTCAGTTGGGGGATGCCGAAGTGGCAGTGGCCGGCGGTATGGAAACCATGAGCAGGGCGCCCTACTACCTGGAAAAGGCCCGCTTCGGCTACCGAATGGGGCCGGGTCAACTCCAGGATTCCATGATTCACGACGGGCTGTGGGATATCGTCAATGACTTTCACATGGGCATTTCCAACGAGCTGTGCTCCGAACGCTACGCGGTCAGCCGGGAAGATCAGGACCGCTACGCCGCCGAATCCTACCGGCGGGCCCTCGAGGCCATTGAAAGCGGCCGCTTCGACGACCAGATCGTTCCGGTTTCCATTCCCCAGCGCAAGAGCGACCCCAAGATTTTTGACAGAGACGAATGTCCCCGACCGACTTCTTACGAGTCCCTGGCCAAGATGAAACCGGCCTTTAAAAAAGACGGCTTCGGCACTGCCGGAAATGCTTCCATTATCAGCGACGGCGCGGCCGCGGTGGTGGTCATGTCCCGGGAAAAAGCCGAGGAATTGGGTTGCACGATCATGGCCACCATCGGCGCCCAGGCATCCTATGGCATCGATATGAAATACGTGCTGGTGGCGCCCATCTGGGCGATTCCCAAGTGTTTGAAGAAAGAGGGCCTTGGTATCGATGACGTGGATCTGTTTGAAGTCAACGAGGCCTTTTCCGGATCGACCGTCTCCGTCATGAAGGAACTGGGCCTCTCGGCGGATAGCACCAATGTCAACGGGGGCAGTGTGGCCCTGGGCCATCCCATCGGGGCCAGCGGCTGCCGGGTGCTGGTGACCCTGCTTTACGAGATGATCCGGCAGGGTCTGAAGACCGGTCTGGCGTCGTTGTGTCTGGGGGGAGGGGAGGCGGTGGCGATGGTGGTCAAACGCTGATCGCCGATCAGAGCTGATAGCTGATGGTTTAAGGAGCCGCTCTATAGCCTTGATCTGAAACACAGGCTACCATCTCTGAACGGACACGGACGTCACCCAAATGTTGCGTCTGTTTAACCTTTATGGCGAAAATTATAAATATTAATAGGCTAACCACCTTCAGCTTTAACAGCTAAACAACAAGGAGTGAGAAAATGGAAATCAATACCTTTGGCGTTATCGGCGCCGGGCAGATGGGCAACGGCATCGCCCAGGTGGCGGCCACTGCAGGACTCAACGTCATCATGAGCGACATCAAGATCGAATTTGCCGAAAAAGGGCTGGGCAATATCACCAAAATTCTCACCAAGAATGTGGACAAGGGCAAGATCAGCGCCGAGGACAAGGATGCCATCCTGGGCCGCATTAAGATCACCGCCGATCTCAAGGATATGGCCGATGCCGATTTCGTGGTTGAAGCGGCCACGGAAAACGAGACGCTCAAGTTCAAGGTTTTCCAGGATCTGGACGAGATCTGCCGATCGGGCGTCATCCTGGCCACCAACACCTCGTCCATTCCCATCGGCCGGATCGCCGCCCAGACCGGCAGGCCGGAAAAGGTCATCGGCATGCACTTCATGAATCCGGTGCCGGTGATGAAACTGGTGGAGGTGATCCGCGGTCTGGCCACCTCTGACGAAACTTATCAGACCACTTGGGGCCTGTCGCTCAAGTTCGGCAAAACCCCGGCTCTGGCCAATGACTTTCCCGGTTTTATCGCCAACCGCATCCTTTTGCCCATGATCAACGAGGCCGTGTTCGCCCTGTACCACAGCGTCGGGACGCGGGAAGATATCGACACTGTGATGAAACTGGGCATGAATCACCCCATGGGACCACTGGCCCTGGCGGATCTGATCGGCCTGGACACCTGTTTGGCCATCATGGAGACGCTGTACAATGGATTCAAGGACTCCAAATACCGGCCTTGTCCGCTGCTGAGAAAGTATGTGGAAGCCGGCTGGCTGGGCCGCAAAACCGGCCGGGGATTTTACGAATATTAAACGTTTTGACAAGGAGCTGTCATGCCCCGAAAAAAAAGTACCCTGCACACCCCCGTGGGCAAGAAAATTAAAAAAGCCCGGACCGACAAGAAAATGAGCTACGAGGCGCTGGCCAATGACACCGGTTTTACCGTCGACTTTCTCAAGCAAGTGGAATCGGGCAAGGTCACCCCGCCGGTGGGCTCCCTGCTGCAAATTTCCCGGGCGTTGGAAATCGATTCCGGCGACCTGCTCAAGGAAGAAGAAGACCGTATGCAGGACCGCATCAAGGCGTACACCAAGCGAACGGCCAGCTACGCCTACACGACCCTGACACCGGGAGCCGAGAACAAACACCTCAAGGCCTTCAAGGTTGAAATCGACGCCATGAAAGACCACGAAGGCGTCAGCTACAATCATGAGGGGGAAGAGTTTGTCTACGTGCTTCAGGGCAATATCGAAGTGGTGGTGGGCGAACATGTGAATGCGCTCGGGCCGGGCGATTCGCTGCATTTTAATTCCGGCATCCAGCATCTTTTGAGAAATACCGGCGATGCGGATGCGGAGCTGATTGTGGTGATTTACAACCCGTAAAGGATACGATCATGTCATTCAAGCTGACCGATGAACAACTGATGATTCAGTCGATGGTTCGCGAGTTTTCCCGCAAGGTCGTTGCTGAGACTGCAGCGGAGCGGGACAAGACCAAAGAATTTCCCGCCGACAATCTCAAGAAGATGGCGGAACTGGGTTTGTTGGGGATGATGGTGCCCTTCGAGTACGAAGGCTCGGATTCGGACACGGTGGGCTACGTCCTGGCCCTTTCCGAAATCGCCTACTCCTGTGCGTCCACGGCGGTGGTCATGTCCGTGCACAACTCCATCGTCTGCGAAAGCATCCTGAATTTTGGCACCGAAGATCAGAAGCAGCACTACCTCAAGGATATGGCCATGGGCAAGTACATCGGAGCATTCGCCCTGACCGAGCCCGAAGCCGGCTCGGATCCGGTCAGCCAGCAGACCACGGCGGTGAAAGACGGCGATCACTATATCATCAACGGGACCAAGCGCTTCATTACCACCGGAAAGAACAGCGGACTGGTCATCGTCACGGCCAAGACCGATCCGGAGGCCCGCCATAAGGGCATCAGCACGTTTATCGTCACCAAGGACAATCCCGGACTCGTTGTGGGCAATACCGAGGACAAGATGGGCCTGCGCGCTTCGGATACCACCGATCTGCATTTCGAAGATTGCCGGGTGCCGGCAGTGGACATGCTCGGTAAGGAGGGTGAAGGTTTCAAGATCGTGATGAAGGGCCTCGACGGCGGACGCATCGGCATCGCCGCCCAAAGCCTCGGAGTGGCCCAGGCAGCCTTCGACGCAGCGGTCAATTATGCCAAGCAGCGCGATCAGTTCGGCCAGAAGATATCCAAGTTCCAGGGATTGCGTTGGATCATCGCCGACATGGCCACGGAAATCGAAGCGGCCCGTCAACTGACCCTTTCCGCCGCCGCCCTGAAGGACGATAAAAAGCGTTTTACCACCCAGGCGTCCATGGCCAAACTCTATGCCTCGGAAATGGTCAACCGGGTGACCGCCAAGGCCCTGCAGATGCACGGTGGGTACGGTTTCACCAAGGACTACCCGGTGGAGCGCTTCTACCGGGATGCCAGGGTGTTCACTATTTACGAAGGCACTTCGGAAATCCAGCGGGTGGTGATTTCCAATAATATACTGAAAGACAAGCGTACCACCAAATAATATCCAGAAACGGCATCTTGTAATCGATTGCTGCGTTGGGCGGCAGCTTCAAATTCTCGAAATATTCTTAATATTCCTCCGGTTTGAAACTACCACCCGCCTTGAACTCGATCACAATCTACCATTTCTGAATATCATTTATAAATGATGATTGCATAAAGGAGGAAAGCCATGGTCAGAACGGAAATCTCCCTGTTCCTGAAAAACGAGCCCGGCGAACTGGGCAGGCTGGCCACCATGATGAGCGAGGCCGGCATCAATATCGATGCATTGACCATCCAGGACGCTTCGGCCTATGTGCTGGAATTGTTCAAGGCCCGTGGAAAATCCCTCAAGCGCATCGCATCGGCCGCCAGCTACAACTCCATGCGCAAGGACTCGGCCCAGTTCGCTTTGATTCGTCTGTTGGCAGAGGACGGCAAAACCAACGCCGCCATCGATCTGCTCTCCCAGCACGACTACACCTTTGACATCATGCCGGTCATTGCCATGCAATTGGACAACAAGCCCGGCGAGCTGGCCCGGCTCGCTTCCCGCTTCGGCGAATCCGGCGTCAACATCAATTACGTGTACGGGTCCGTAGCCGGACCGGATGCCAAATGCCTGTTCGTCTTCTGTCCCGAGGACATCGATCTGGCCTCCAAGATGTTTGCCGAGACTGGTGCCGAGCAATAGCCGCCGGTGGACCGTATTCGTAAATGCATAAAGCTAAAATTCTCTCTCCTTGGCGGCGCAGGAAGGCCTTCTTGCGCCGCCGCGCCGGTCGTTTCCTTTTTCCTGGGAAGCATGCCGCCTTTTAGGGCCGTGCCTGAAAACGGTTTTGCCTGATGGGCAGGTTTCCCCCCCCAATTACCGGCCTCAATCCTACCATTGAACACTTCTCGTTCGTTGCTATCCTTTTAATTAAGAGATACGGAAAGACAACAAGTTGTTATCAATGCAGAATATTGGAGGGATTGATATGAATAGACAAGATTGTGTGAACGAAAAGTGGTCCAGTCGAACCATGGGGTTGATCGTTTTGCCGCTGGCCCTAGCCCTCGGCTTTATCGGGTTTCTGATTCTTCCAGTGGTAGGGGTTTTTTTCGCCGTGCCCCTCTTCATCCTCTCATTTTTTTTCCTTTTTGCCCCGGAAAGCAAGGTTTGCCGTCTAATCCTGAGAAAAGGTTCCTGACGACGCCTCAATATCAATCGATATAAAAGGGCCAGGCGCTTTCGCCCGGCCCTTTCTCATTTGTTATCCCTCTTTATAAACGGTTCAAGCGGCGTTTGGGGAAATGTCGGTTTGCATCAATTGGGTCTTTGCAGCACCATGGCGCCCTCGATGGCCAGATCCACGGTACCCGGATCGGCCAGCGTGGAGGTATCGCCCATGGCCTTTTTGTTGAAGTCGCCGGCGGCCACTTTTTTAAGGATCCTCCGCATGATTTTCCCGGAACGCGTCTTGGGCAGGAAATCCAGCCATTGCAGCATTTCCGGTGTGGCGATGGGTCCGATCTCTTTGCGGACATGGGCCACCAACTCTTTTTTAAGCTCCTCGGTCTTTTCGACGCCTGAATTGAGCGTGACAAATGCGTAGATGGACTGCCCCTTGACCGGATGCGGATACCCGACCACCGCCGATTCGGCGACCGAGGGATGGGAAACCAGCGCCGATTCGACCTCGGCGGTGCCCATGCGGTGGCCGGACACATTGATTACGTCGTCCACCCGACCGGTGATCTGATAATAGCCGTCTTTGTCCCTTCGGCAGCCATCGCCGGTGGTATAGACCCCTTCGAACTGAGTGAAATAGGTCTCGAAGAATCGCACAGGGTTTTTGTAAACGCCGCGCATCTGGCCCGGCCAGGACCGTTTAATGATCAGATTGCCCTGGCATTCGCCCTCCAGTTCCTTCCCGCTGTCGTCCACGATGGCCGGCTCGACCCCGAAAAAGGGCACCGTAGCCTGGGCCGGTTTGATGTCGATCGCGCCGGGCAGCGGTGTGATCAGGATTCCACCGGTTTCCGTCTGCCACCAGGTGTCGACGATGGGGCATTCGCTGCGACCGATGGTCTGGTAATACCAATTCCACGCCTCGGGATTCAACGGTTCGCCGACGGAGCCCAGCAGGCGGATCGACGAGATGTCATGCTTCTTGACCCAGGAATCCCCTTCTTTGGCCAACGCCCGGATGGCCGTCGGCGCGGTGTAAAAGATGTTGATCTTGTATTTCTCGACGATGGCCCAGAAGCGCCCGAAGTCCGGATAGTTGGGCACGCCTTCGAACATGACGGATGTGGCCCCGTTGCACAGCGGGCCGTATACGATGTAGGAATGGCCGGTCACCCAGCCGATATCGGCCGTGCACCAGTAGATATCCCCGTCGTGGTAGTCGAAGATCAGTTTGTGGGTATAGGAGACGTAGGTCAGATAACCGCCGGTGGTGTGCATGACGCCTTTGGGTTTTCCGGTGGAGCCCGATGTATAGAGAATGAAGAGCGGGTCTTCGGCATCCATCTCCTCCGGCGGACAATCGGCATCCACTTGTGCGAGTTCCTCATGGTACCATTTGTCGGTTTCAGCGTACCAGTCCACCTGGACCTTGTCGCCGACGCGATTGACCACCAGGTGGGTATGGATGGAGGGGCAGGATTGGATGGCCCGGTCCGCGTTGGCTTTCTGGGGGATGGCCTTGGCCCCCCGAAAGGTGCCGTCGCAGGAGACTACCAGAACGCTTTCGCTGTCCTGAATGCGGCTGGCCAGGGCGTCGGCGGAGAAGCCGCCGAAGACCACGGCGTGGATGGCTCCGATGCGTGAACAGGCCATGATGCCGATGGCCAGTTCGGGGATCATCGGCAGGTAGAAGGTGACCACGTCACCTTTTTTGATGCCGTTTTTCTTCAGTATGTTGGCGAACTTGCAGACCTCTGCATGCAGTTCCTTGTAGGTGAATTGCCTGCTTTCGCCGGGATCGTTGCCCTCCCAGATGAGAGCCACCTGATCGCCACGGGTGTCGAGATGTCGGTCGAGGCAGTTGTAGGAAACGTTGAGTTTGGCGTTGGCGAACCATCGAATATACAGATCGTCGGCAGTGGCGCCGTAGTTGAAATCCGCAACCTTGTCCCATTTTTTAAACCAGGTCACCTGCTCGTCGGCGACCTTTCCCCAGAATCCATCGGGATCATCGATAGACGCCTGCCACAGTTTCTTGTATTGGTCGTAGCTGTTGATGTACGCTTTTTTCCTGAAGTCCTCGGGTACCGGGTAAATCTCTTTGAGCTTCACATCTGTCATAAAAACCTCCGATAGGTGAATAAGGTTGATAAAATGGGCAACAAGATGCCGAACTGCCGAACGAACGCTGGGCAATGGGGTTGCCGTTGCGGTGACAGGGTCGCTGCGTTCGTAGAAATGAACGATATTTATAAAATTAATATAAATAAATATACTAATCGTAGGACTACAAATTATATGCCAATAATAATTTATATGGATATTGGGATTTGACTTTCGAGGAAGGTGTCAAAATAACGAATAAATACAAATAATAATAACCAAAGAAAGGGGAAGGACAAAAAGATGGCGGGAACCGGAACAGAACGGCAGCCATTGGCTCTACAACTAAAATTGTAGCGATGAGGGCATGGCAACAGGAAATGTGCCGTATGTTAACTCATGTGGTGCGGCCTACAACCAAAATTGTAATTACAACCTTTTAAGGGTGGAATCCTGGTGGATCGAATGTCGGCAACGGATCGGTGGGGCAATCAGGGTTATACCCGACCTTCTTTTACCAACCGGGCAAAATGCTCATAACTGCGGTCATAGGAGCGCTCGGCATCGTCGGGAAAGACGCAGGCCGGCAACTGACGCATTTTTGCATGGTAGCTGATACACTCGCAGCAGACGCCTTTGCGGGAGCAGGGTTCGTAAGAGCAGTTGCAGTGGTTCAGGTTTTTCTCTTTGTTGCATTCCATATCAGGGGTTTCCTTTCAGACCGATTTCATCGGCCACTTCGCGCATGCCCATGATGGTATCGGTGATCAGTTCGCCCAGTTCCACGCCCAGCATGTCGGCCCCCCGCTGGATGATGGATCGGTCCACCTTGGCGGCGAAGCGTTTGTCTTTCCATTTTTTCTTCACCGATTTGGCCTTCATGTCCATGACGCTCTTGCTGGGTCGCACCAGTGCGGATGTGGCCACCAGACCGGTGAGTTCGTCAATGGCGAAAAGCACTTTTTCCATGGTGGTTTCCGGCTTGACATCGGTGCAGATGCCATAGCCGTGGCTGATGACCGCCCGGATCAGACCTTCCGGCCAGTTGTTCTCCCGCAAAATTTCTTCGGTCTTTTTGCAATGTTGATCGGGAAACTGTTCATAATCCAGGTCGTGAATCAGACCCACCACACCCCAGACGGCTTCATCCTCACCGTGTTTGCGGGCCATGTACCGCATCACGCCTTCCACGGCAAAGGCATGTTTGATCAGACTTTCGCTCTGATTGTATTGTTTGAGCAGGGCCAGGGTCTCATCCCGGGTAGGCGTAGGTTGGCTCATCTTTTTCTCCTGACAATCCTGTTGTGGTTTGAGGGGGTATTGGTTTACTATTGACACCTTTCGTTTAGCATATGGCCGAACAGGCAACAAGAGCTTTGGTGAAGATCCAATGGCCCGGGAAAGATACCAGAATGAAGCGGATCGGCTGATTGCAGCCGTTCGGGAACTCAATGTCCGTTGGGCCAGGCGGGCCCTTTCTATCTGGCGTGGAAATCGACCCGCAACGAATCCCGAAGAAATATATGACGGGTTCGAATGCATCCTCACCCGCGATACGATCCTCAGAACGTCGGAAATCCGGGATACCGATGCCCGCATCCGGATTCGCCACGGACTCATCGACCACTACCTGCAGCGCAAACTGATGCCCCACGAAACGGAAATGCAGGCCTGGAGCCGGGGCGCTGCAGCCCATGTGGACGGCGAGAAGATCTATTTCAGTGAAGTGATCCCCTGGTGCCAGAAATCCAGCACCCTGGCCCAGCGCCAGAAGCTCCAACAGGAAACCGGGCCGTTGTGCAAGCTCCTCAAGCCCTTTGCGGTTAACTATTGGCATGTCCTGCTGGAAAGCCTGACCGAAGAATTGGGGTTTGACAACTACATCGACTATTGCAGCGTCAAAAAAGGCATCGATTATCACGGCCTCTACCACCTGGCCGGACAGCTTCTCAATGAGACGCACGATTTCTACAAAGATGCCATGGATGCCTGGAGCCGCGACCGCTTCGGTTTGCCCCTGGCGGCCCTTAGCCGCTTCGATGCCATTTATCTGTTGAGCCTGAGCCAATGGGACCGGCTCTGCCCGGTGGCTTCTCCGGAAGAGACCCTGGGCTTTTTTCAGCGATGGAACATGGACCTTGCCAGACATCCCGGCCTCCATCTGGATATCCAGCCTGCGGCGGGCAAGAGTGCTCAAGCCATTACCGTCATGGTATCCATTCCCGACGAAGTGTATATTCTCATGCGGCCTGAAGGCGGGTGGATCGATGTGGAAACCCTCTGGCACGAACTGGGACACGGGTTGTCGGCCGTTTATGCCGATCCGGCACTGGATGCGGTCAGCCGCGAACTGGCCACAGCGTTCAACCTTTCCGAGATGTTCGCGTTTTTCCTCCAGCGCCTGGCCCTGTCCCCGCCGGTGTTGACTTCGGTCCTGGAGCTACCGGAAACCACCGTCGAAACCATCGGCTACTACCGGCAATTGAGGGACCTTTCCGTTTTTCGTCGCTACGCAGCCAAGTTCAGGTGTGAATACGAAATGTTTGCCAGCGGGAACATCGAAGACGGGCGTCCTTATGCCGAAGCCATGGCCCGCCATACCGGATTTTATCATCAGCCGGAAAGCCACCTGTTCGATCTGGTCCCCGAATTTTACTGTGCGGACTATCTGTTGGGATGGCTGGGCGAAGCGGTGCTGAACGAACATTATACCGACCGCTTCGGGGAAAATGGGTGTCTGCAACCCGATATGGCCGAGTGGTTGAAAGCGCTCTGGCAGCAGGGAAACGGTGCCGACATTCATGCCTTCCTCGCCCGAAACGGCATTGGCGAGCTGTTCGCCGATCCCCTTCTTCGGCGGTGGCAAAAATTTTCGGCCATCTCCCCTCCCAAGGCCTTTGAACATTAATTGAACGCCCATTGGTGTTGGAATAAGCCCCAAACCGGGGTTGCATTCTGGAGGCGGGCTGGTATGATCCGAACTTTGCTGGCAACCCATACTACTGGGAACGGAGTTTCCGTTGAAGATTGTCGTGACCAATGATGACGGCTATGATCATCCCGGCCTGGCGGCGCTGGTTGAAGCGGCCGGCCACTTTGGAGATGTCACTGTCGTCGCCCCGGCAACGCCACAGTCTTACGTGGGACACCGGGTGACCGTGCGCGAACCGATCCTCGTTGAGCGGCCGGTGGAAAATACCTATGTTGTTCACGGCACACCGGCGGATTGCAGCCGCCTGGCCGTCAAAGAACATGTTCCGGATGTAGACTGGATCATGGCAGGCATCAACTCGGGCGCCAACCTGGGAAGCGACGTTTTTCAGTCGGGTACCGTGGCGGCCGCTCGGGAAGCCGCCATCCTTGGTTTCCGTGCCGTTGCCGTTTCCCAGTATATTGCCGCCGGGTGCAGTGTCGATTGGCCGGCCGCCCGGGCTCAGTTGATCCGGTGCCTGCCTGCCCTGCTTACCCCACCCCTGGTGCCGGGCCGTTTTTTGAACGTCAACCTTCCCAGTCCCATTCGGGCAGAGGACCGCCTGCGCCACCAGTTCTGCCCGCTGGATAAACATCCCCACCGCTACCGATACGTCGAAGATCACGGAAAATACCGTTATCAAGGCGTCATCCACGACCGTCCCCGCGCGCCGGGCAGCGATGTGGACGTCTGCTTCGGCGGCGCCATCTCGGTGAGCCTTTTGGAGATATGATCTTATGAACTATTGTTCCCAGTGCGGCGGGCCGGTTGCCTTGACCGTTCCCCACGACGATGACCGCCCGCGTTATGTCTGCCCTGCCTGCGGCACCGTTCACTACCAGAACCCCAAGCTCGTGGTGGGATGCATCCCCGTTTGGGAGGAGCGGATTCTCATGTGTCGACGGGATATCGAGCCGCGCAAGGGATACTGGACCCTTCCGGCCGGTTTTCTGGAGAACGGCGAGACGGTGGCTGCCGGCGCCCGGCGGGAAACCTTCGAGGAAACCGGCTCCCGGGTCGTTGATCTGACCCCCTACCTGATGGTGGACATCGTTTATATTCACCAGATTTATATGATGTACCGCTGCCGCCTGCAGTCGCCGGATTTTCATCCCACCCGGGAGAGTTCGGAAGTGAAGCTCGTGGCCGAAGCCGAGATCCCCTGGGACGACATCGCCTTCCCGGTCATCGAAAAGACCCTGCATCACTATTTGCGGGATCGGTCCGCCGGCCGCTTTTCCTTTCGGACGGATCGAATTGACGCCCCTCCGGTCAACCCCTAACCGTTGCGCAGCCGCGGGGGCATGATAAAAACCTTTCGCAAGCCTTCCTTGAGGGAGATGGCCTCTTCAGGACAGAAGCGGGCGCAGACCCCGCAGCCGAGACAGGCGTTTTCTTCCCGGTGCGCTACCCCGTCATCGTCAAGAGCGATGGCATCCGTGGGGCACCACGATACGCAGGTGCCGCAGCCGGTGCAGGCTTCGGTATCGATCACGGAAAGATAGCAGGTGGAATTGATCATTGGCAGGGTGCCGTCCCGCCAGAGTCGCAAGGTGTCGCAACAGTCCTTGCAGCAGTTGCAGATGCTGGTTTCCGGGCTGCCTTCCCGTGATCCCGGGTGAAAGGCTTTATGGATCAGGCCGGCATTTTCCGCCTCTTTCATAATCCGCAGGGCTTCCTCGCGGGTGACTTTTTTGGCAAAGCCCTGAGCACTGGTGTGCCGCGCAGACTTTCCGAAAGAAAAACAATTCCAGACGGGCGCATCCGTTTCGCACGGTTCTCCCAGAAGACTCCTCCGCTGACGGCAGAAGCAATGCCCCACGGCAATATCGTCGAATTTGTCAATGATCGCCTCGACGGTCTGGCTGGGAAGAATTGTTTCCTCGGCAGATCCCAGGGATTTTTCGACCGGAACGATGCGAATCTTTTTGCCATCGGCCGTGCTGCCGGCCGGAACGGTGCGATCGACCGACGGCGCCGCCTTGAACAAAGGGGCCAGGGCATCGTAGTGATGCTGGGTCTGATCCCTGAGTTCCGACAGCAGCGTTTCGAACAATACGGCAAGCTCTTTTTCCTCATCACTGCCGGTCAGCGGCCCCATGAAGCGGTACTCCATCAGGCCGACCATCATCAACGGCAGGAGCCGGTAGACCATTAGCCCACTGGAACTGGGCTGGTTGAATACGAGCCCTTTCCGGGCCAGGCTTTCGGCCAGACGGGTGATTCTATCCTCCGTCATTCCACTGGATTCGATCAGTTGCTCCAGGGTTTGAGACGGTTTTTCACGAAAGGCGCAAACCAGGTCCAGTTCTCCCTCCGCATCGCCCACAACGCGCTGGATGATGGCAACAGCGGTTTCGGTAACCGGGAACTGGACCATTCCCTGCCGACAGATCACTTCGGCGGCCCGTTTCACTTTTTCCGGCAAGAGCGTTGAGGTCATGGATTTTTTTCCTTTCGGTGCAGTTTGCGAATATAGCCCGGAACTCCGACGCTTGATCACCGTATCCGAATCCGTTGAACAGCGCAACCCGTTGCATGCCGGCCAGTTCTGACAATCTTTGTCAGTACGATGGACAAAAACCGTCCCGGTATGGTGATCCGGATCGGCCCACCGGACGGCCCGGCAGAGGTGAACATTGATAAACCCTTTACGGGCAAGCGGTTCTATTGATTAAGCCGGATCTGGCACAAAGATGGCACTGTCCCTATGAAAATGGAGAGTTGGGCGGCGATTGAGAATTACCCATGCGGCCCAGCTGAAAATCCGAATTCGGTTTTTGTATTTGATATCGGTCCTGTTGGCAGGTATTATAAAGATCGGTCCACGGTGCCAGTTCAAACGAGTGGTACTATTTTGTTACGGCTTGCGAGACCATTGATCCATTGCTGTCAATCCATAATGCAAAGGGAAGCGTAATGGTTTTCGGGAAAAATCGGAGAAAGTGGCTGATGATTGTCGGATTTATGGGGCCGTTGCTCTTTACGTTGGGGTGCGTGCAAGGCGAGGAAACAAAAGCGGAACAGTCCGAAGGCTCATCGAAACCGTTGAGTGTTTTCATTTTGAGTCCGCTCAATGAGGACGCCTACCTGCAAGGCGAGCAGATCCGCTTCGCTGCCGATGTCGGCGATGAAGGCCTGAATGGTCATCAGGTCGTGTGGACATCCAATCTGGACGGTGAAATCGGAAATACCCGGGAATTCGCATACAGCGACTTGTCCCCGGGCATGCATACCATCAAGGCGACCCTCAAAGACGATAAGGGACACGACGCCTCCCATTCCCTGATTGTGATCGTCGACAAGTTCACCTGGGCTGCATATTACAGAAAGAATTTCGAGCTTAACCCCAGGATCGGCAACGAGCCCATGGACCGCAAAGACGTGGACCGGATCCTTAGATCAACCAAGAACTTCGACAGGAAAAACTTGAGCGGACTGGATCTTTCCGGGAAAACGTTCACCGGCGTATCCTTTGTGGATGCATTCATGGTTCACACCAATTTTTCCAATGCCGGATTTAAAGATGCGAATCTGAGAAATGCAACCATCGAACATGCCAACATGTCCCATTGCGAGTTTAAAAATGTCGATTTCACAGGGGTTGTGTTCAATAACGTCGATCTACAGGGCGTCGATTTTTCCAGGATGTACCTGAGAGAATTCGCATTCAACAACGCCAACCTGTCCGATTGCAATTTTCTCCAGACAGATCTGTCCTATGCCGAAATGACGAACGCTGTGCTGAAAGGCTCCAATCTGGAGCGAACCGTACTGATCCAGGCCAAACTGGCCAATGCGGACCTGTCCAACGTCAATATTCGGGGGGCCAAGCTGCTGGACACCGACCTGCGCAATGCCAACCTTTCCGGAGCATCCATCAAAAACGTCACCCTTGTCGATTGCGACGTTCGTGGTGTGAACTTGAATACGGCGACGTTGACCAACGTAAACATGAACAACGCCAATCTGTCCGGGGCACGATTGTCGAAGCTGGATTTCAATAAGGTGGTTTTATACGGCAGTAATTTTTCAGGCTGCGATCTGACCGGGTCCGATTTGTCCAACCTCAACCTCGTGGATTCCAATTTCTCCAATGCGATATTGAAATCCGCCGATTTGAGCGGTGCTAATCTCAAACGGGCCAATTTCAAGAATGCCGACCTCGATGGAGCGATTTTATCCGGCGCCGACCTTGAGGATGCGATTTATGTCGATATGGCCAGGAACCTGGAAACGGTTGTGGGGTTTTAATCGCTATTTTCGGTTCACGGTATGAAGGAGGGCCATTGGCCAGGATTCGAAAGTGCAAATTGTGCTGGGAGGCCTCGGCCTCCGATAATGTCGTTGGCTACAAGCTGTACTGGTCCAGAGGGACCGAGGTCGGTTACGATTCCAGATATATAAAGATCGGTAATGCAACTGAAATCATTCTTCCGGATGACGTCATTTTTTCGGATGGCCCCGTGATGTTCGGTGTGACGGCCGTCGATCGGGCCGGCAACGAGTCCGATATGGTTACCATCGACCAGCCTTACCGGATGCAGGTTCCGGATGCGCCGAAGGGGCTGTTGATCGAGTCGTCGGACGAGTTCACGCTGTTTCAGACCGATCAGCCTAAAAATGAGAAGTTGCAGCTCGTCGATTCGAAAACCCGGGATTCCGGAGAAGAGGACCCCCTGGCGGAGGCCATTGAAAATGGTGGTGCCGTTCAGGTGGCCAAGCTGAAGCCCCATCACGACAGCGAGAATAACCGGTCGATGTAGACGCTACTGAAATCGGCCCTGCTTTTCCCATCCCGTTCACAATCCCGTCGCCTGCCGTGTGCAGATAGGCCTATTGTTCCTCCGTCGGTTCCGCATCTTTCCGTTTGGTGGTCGGCCCATGTTCATGGGCGAATTCCCAGCGCTTGTCCAGAAAATAGAGGATGGGCACCGTCATACGTGAAAAAAGCAGCGATGCCACTTCTCCGGCCATCAGGGATATGGCCAGTCCCTGAAAGATGGGATCGAAAAGAATCACCGAAGCACCTACCACAACGGCGGCGGCCGTAAGCATCATGGGGCGGAAGCGCACCGCTCCGGCATCGATGACGGCCTGGTCCAGCGGAGCGCCTTCCGACAGGCGCAGTTCGATGAAGTCCACCAGGATGATGGAATTTCTCACGACGATGCCGGCGCCGGCAATAAAGCCGATCATGGAAGTGGCCGTGAAAAACGCCCCCATGGCCCAATGGGCCGGCAAAATGCCGATCAATGAAAAGGGGATGGCCGCCATGATGACCAGCGGTGTGGAAAAAGACTGGAACCATCCCACGACCAGTACGAAAATCAGCACCAGCACAACGGCAAAGGCGATTCCCAGATCCCTGAACACTTCGTAGGTAATGTGCCACTCGCCGTCCCATTTCATGGCGAAGCGCTGGTCGCTTTCGGGCAGCGCCGCCGTGTGCTGGGCGATGCGGTATCCTTCCGGCAGCGTGAGGGCATCGATCTTTTTGCGCATTTCCAGGATGGCGTAAACCGGGCTCTCCTTGGCGCCGGCAACATCGGCGATCACATAAACCACAGGCATGAGGTTTTTATGGTAGATGCTGCGGTCTATCGGCGTCTCCCTGACGGTGACCAGGTCGGACAGCGTCACCAATCGGCCGTCGGCCGCGCTCACGTTGATGGCCTTGAGCAGGTCCAGGCTGGCCCGCAGGGCCAACGGCGGCTGCAGCACAATGGCCACATCTTCTTTTTCCTGCGATTGATGCAGCAGCCCGGCTTTGGACCCGGAAAGGGCGGTCTGCAGGGTCTGGGTGACGTGGGCTACGCTGATGCCGTGAAGGGCCGCCTTTTCCTGGTCCACCGTGATCTGGTAGCGGGGCTGGTTTTCCTCCATGTACCAGTCGACGTCGACCACCCCTTCGGTCTGCTCGAAGATGTCGCGGATTTGTTTGGCCAGTTCGCGCTGGCGTTCGTAGTCGGGGCCGTATACCTCGGCCACCAGGGTCGAGAGGACCGGCGGTCCGGGAGGCACTTCAGCCACTTTCAGCCGGGCTCCGTAGCGTTCGGCGATGGCCTGCAGGGGCGGGCGCACGCGTTTGGCGATGTCGTGGCTCTGCTGCTTACGATGATGCTTGCCGGCCAGATTCACCTGGATGTCTGCCAGGTTGGGTGAATGCCGCAGGTAGTAATGGCGCACCAGACCGTTGAAATTGAAGGGACCGGAGGTGCCTATATGGATCTGGTAATCCACGACTTCGTTGACCGTGGCCAGATAGTCCCCCATCTCGAAGGCTGCGGCGGCCGTGTCTTCGAGGGTGGCATAGTCGGGCATGTCCAGAATCACCTGGAATTCGCTTTTGTTGTCAAACGGCAACATTTTGACCTTAACCAATCCTACGCCTACCATGGCACAGGCGCCCAACAGCAATACGGCGACTCCGATGAGAAAGGACCAGCGCCAGCGCGGATTGTGCAGCAGATGGTCCATGACGTTGCGATACAGGCGCGTGGCCCAATCCTCGGAGGCGTGGTCGCCATGGCCGCCGCCGTCGCCATTGCGTTTCAGCAGGCGGTAGGCCGCCCAGGGGGTGACGATGAAGGCTACGATAAGCGAGAATACCATGGCCGCCGACGCCCCTACCGGTATGGGACGCATGTAGGGACCCATCAGCCCGCCGACGAAGGCCATGGGTAAAATGGCGGCAATGACCGTCAAGGTGGCCAGAATCGTTGGGTTGCCGACTTCGTCCACGGCTTCTACGGCGACCCGGGTACGCGGGCGATCCTTGTTTTCGGGCAGGCGGAGGTGGCGGACGATGTTCTCCACCACCACGATGGCGTCATCGACCAAAATACCGATGGAAAAAATCAGGGCGAACAGGGTGATGCGGTTGAGCGTATAACCGTACAGGTAGAAAATGGCCATGGTCAGTGCCAGCGTTACCGGTATGGCAAACGCCACCACACCGGACTCGCGATGGCCCAGCGTGAACCAGATAAGGATGGTCACCGAGACGATGGCGATCATCATGTGGAGCAGCAGTTCGTCGCTCTTCTCCTTGGCGGTTTCCCCGTAGTGGCGGGTGATCGTGATGTGGACGTTGTCCGGAATGACCTTGCCCTTGAGGGCCTCCACGCGTTCCAACACCTTTCCCGCGACGCTGATGGCGTTGGTTCCCTTGCGTTTGGCCAGTGTCAGGGTGACCGCCGGATAGGGGGCCTTGGCCGCCTCGGTTGAGGAAATGCCTTTTTCTCCTGCCGCCGGTCCTGCGCCGAAAAAGACATAGTTGTCCGGTAGCGGCGGACCATCGGAAATGGTGGCCACATCTCCCAGATAGACCGGGCGCCCCTGGTGGGCTGCCACCACGACGTTCCTGACATCTTCAGGTGTCTTCAGGAAGCCGCCGATATGAACAATAATCTGGCCGTCGGGCGATGGGTAGGTGCCGGCATCGGCCGCCTGGTTGGCGGCACACACCAGACGGGAGACGGCCACCGGGTCGAGGCCGTAGCCGGCCATGCGGACCGGATCCAGTTGGACCTCCACGCGCCGGCTGTTACCACCGATGAGCGATGTGATGGAGACATTGGGCTCCCGCTTGACCTGATCCTCGACTTCCGCCGCCACCCGGCGCAACAGATAGGGACCGACTTCGTCGCTCCAGAAGGTCAGGGCCAGGATGGGCACGTCGTCGATGTAACGCGGTTTGATCAGGGGCGGGGTGGCGCTGCAGGAAGGGATGCGGTCCATGTTGGCCATAAGTTTGGACTGCAGACGGACAATCGACTCCTCCTCGTTCTGGCCGACATAGAAGCGCACAATGGCCATGGCCATGCCCGGCATGCTGGTAGTGTAGATATATTCCACACCGGGGATTTCCCACAGCAGCTTCTCCATGGGCCGGGTCACCCGCTGCTCCACTTCGGCGGCATCGGACCCGGGCATCTGCACGAAGATGTCGATCATGGGTACGACGATCTGGGGTTCTTCCTCCCTGGGAAGGGCCACCACGGAGGCCATACCGAGCAAAACGGAGGCCACAATGATCAACGGGGTCAGCTTGGACTTGATGAAATATCCGGCGATTTTTCCGGCAGGACCATATGCATTGCTCATTTTTCAGGCTCCACGGCAGATCCATTGGTCAATTGTGGCGTGGGTGCGGCTACCAGCCGGGTGCCATCCTTGACTCCCGAGATGACTTCGACCTGCTCCCTATAGGTCCGGCCGGTTCGGATCAGCCGGAATCGGGCGGTGTTCTTTTCGTCCACGATGAAGACACCGGTCAACTGGCCCTCCCGAACCACGGCGGCCTCGGGAATGCGGATGGACTGCTGCTGCCCGATGGTCAGGGACACCCGTGCGAACATGCCGGATCGCAGGGCCTCGACGCCGGAGACTCCCACCTGAACGATGAAGCTCCGGCTGCCCTGATCGGCCGATGGAACAATCACGTCCACCGTGCCGGCGATCGACTCACTGCCGACCGCCGGAATCCGGACCTCCACCGGCTGGCCTGTGCGGACCGACTGAATGTATGTTTCGGGAACCACCAGGTCCACCCGGTAACCCCCTTCACGCTCCAGCGTCAACAAGGGCGTGCCCGGTGCGGCCAGCGCACCCGAATCGGCTAGTTTGGCGGTTACCCTGCCGGCAAAAGGGGCCAGCACACGGGCATCTTTGCGGGCTACGGCTGCGGCGTCCACAGCGGCCTGTGCCTGTTTGATCCGATAGCGGGCGGCTTCCACCATAGCCTGGGCCTGCTTGAGGGCGGCCTGGGCCTGCTTGTATTGGGCTTCGACAGTTTCGAATGCTTCCTGGGTGATGGCGTGGCCCTCCAGCATGGTGCGGTTGCGTTCGTAAGACAACCGCGCCCGCTGGGCACCCGCTTCGGCCGCCGTCTGCGCCGACAGGGCGCCGGCTTCGGCTTTCTGCGCTTCGGACAGGGCTGCCTGCGCCTGGTCGAGTTGGGCGGCTACCTGGCGCTCGTCCAATACCACCAGAAGATCGCCCTGCTTCACCGCGTCGCCTTCCTTGACATTGAAGGACTGGATCACACCCATCAGTTTGCTGGAAACCGTGGCCGACAGCCTGGCTTTCACCGTCCCCACTGCGTCGTAGAAAACGGGTTGAACCTTTTCCTGCACCTGTATTACCGGTACCGAAACGGCAGGACCGGCCGGCCGCGTTGCATTGCCCGGTTCGATCTTCTCCGAACAGCCGATGGTCAGGATCAGCAGAAGGGATGCTAACATGCCCGTGCGTGCGAATTTCACCATCCCGGATCGCCGGAATAGAAAACGTTCAAGAAGTCGTGGATTGATTGACTGTTTCAACGGTTGGATCCTTTTCTGTTTGGGCGTTGATGTTGCTGTTCCACCATTGAACGAAGAGCGCATTTGATGCCTAACTGTCGCCCGAAGGCTTCTGCGCACTTTCCTGGCCGCGGTCGCCCGTCCATTGACCGATGGCCCGGGCGATCTGAGCCCGGGCCTTTTCACGGTCGAAATAGGCGGTGGTTTTGCGCATCCGCGCTCGGCTGTAAGCCAGCTCCGCTTCCAGGTAGCGGGTGATGTCGGCCGAGCCGCCTTCATACTGACGTTTTACCAGTTCGTACGTCTCTCGGGCCGTTTCGACATTGGACGTGGCCACGTTCAGGCGCTGCCTGGTTTCTTCGAGATTGATATAAGCCTTCTTGACGTCGAATTTGACGGCCAGCAGGGTCTTACGGTCGGCTGCCATGGCTTCCTGCAGACGCGAGAGGGCTTCGGCCCGGTCGCTTTGGGTGGCGAATCCGTCGAAAATGTTCCAGTTCAGATAAAGGCCCGCGGTCCAGTTCTCCCGATCGCTGCTGTAGCGCATTTCGGGATCATCGACGTAATAGCGGGTCATAAAATCCAGTTGGGGCAGGTAGCCGGCTCGGGCTGCATCCAGGGCCATTCTCGACTGGCGCAGCTTCTGGCGGACGCTGTCCAACTCGGGCCGGTGAACCAGGGCGTAATCTAAAGCGGCGAAAGGATCATCGGGGATATCGATGGCGTACTCTTTTGCGTCAACGATGCCGAAATAAACTTCAGGTTCGACCCCCAGAATTTCCGCCAGGGCCGCTTTGGCCAGGCGCTCCCGATTGCGGCTCTGAACGAGGATTTCCTCGGTTTCCGCCATGCGCACCTCAAGAGAGAGAAGATCGGTCTTCAGGGCGCCGCCCGATTGAAACCGAACCTGCATGATGCGCAACTGGGAGCGGGTCGTCTCCACCGATTCTTGGGCCACCCGGGTAAAGTTGGCCGCGGCGAGAATATCGTAATAGGCGCCGATGGCCGCGGCCATAACCTGATTTTCTATACTGTCCCGATCCATTTGAGAAATCGTCACCCCGGTTTCGGCCATTTTTCGGCCGAGTCGGTCTTTGCCTCCGCTGTACAGGTTGATGCCGGCGGAAACGCCGCTTTCGAAATTCTCGAACCACCCCGGATCGTTGAAGTTGGCATCCGGCGGCAGTTTGCGCTGGTCGATGGCCTTGAACAGATAGGCCGAAGGGGCGTCTCCATGTATGTACTCGGTGTAGAGCTTGACCTGGGGATAAAAGGGGACCGTCGACTTGTTCAACAGGGCGCGGGCGCGTTCGATGCGGGCCAGGGCCATGAGAAGATCGGGGTTGTTGGCCCTGGCAATGACCAATACGTCTTTAAGCGTCAGACTGCTGTTGACGGCACAGGTCCCCGACGCATCGGTCGCCTGCGATGGATCCAGATTGCAGGCCAGATCGGCATATTCGGTTTGGATGGTATCGTACCGATAGGCATTGTCGGCGGTGCATCCGGCCTGGAAGGCAGCGGTCCACAACACAATTCCGGCCAGTAGCGATGAAACCGGGATGTTAGCCATTCCCTCCTCCTCGATGTTTCTCCTGATGCGACGATTTCGCGGTCATTCATTTAGAGACGCGGTTGGACCCGGGGTTACGGGTCGGCTTCAGATTGTTGGGGGTGAAATGCCAATGCCTCGGCGGCCAGTTCGGCCACCGTCGTCGGCGTCATCCGCATTTGCCGGAAGATGCGCAGCGGTGCGTGGTCGGCAAGGCGACGTTCGATCGTCGAACGGGCACGCGTTTCCAGAATGGGCCCGGTGGCCCAGATGGCCGTTCCTCGAAGGTAAGGGTCGTGGGCTTCATAGAAGGCCGGTAAAAAGGAGTGTGCCGGTTTGGCCAGCAATGGCCGGGCATGGGCCAGGCGGCCCACCCCCCACAAGGAACCGCGCTGCAGCACTTCATGTTCGAGAAAGTTGCCGTTGGGATCGATATAGGAGATCAGGATGCCGGCAAACTCTTTTGCCAGGCGGTCGTGGAGGGCGATGATTTCTCCCATGGCCTCCGGCGATCCCCAGCCGATCCCGCCGGACTCGTCGTTCAGGTTCCACATGAGCCGGCGCATCACCACCCGCGCCGACTCTAAGGAAGTGTCGGCCAGATGGCTCACCACAACGCCCATGGCCGCCACGGCCCGCCAGCGCAGCCGCTCGTCTCCCGAATAGAAAAAAGAGAAGAGCGGATTGACGGCCTGACGACCGGGAAGCTGCAAGAGGACTTCGAGTGCTGTTTCGAAATTCTCCTCTATCAACAGCTGCCGGATCGTTGCCTTGCGTTCACGATTTCCCATGTTCGCGCCTATTCCGTAGAAGAACGACGAGTTGATCCATGGACTTTCATGTGCGAAAAAACCGGATGTGAAAAGCGGCTTCCAGAATCGACTCCATGGGATAATCGCGGCTGGATGCCGCTCCTTGTGTTTAATGAGATGGCTGAATCAAAAGGAAATGACTTCAAACCCCTGTTCGATGTAGCCGGACATGGACGGATGGCCGGACATATCCTCAAGCAGGGTCAGGCCCTGTTTAACGGCTTCGTCCACCGTTCCCATTTTATGGGCACACCCCTTACAGACACCGTCCACAATTTTCTCGGCCTTGGCTTTTTCCCAAAGCTTGTGAAGGGGGTTGGTCGTTTCGGCCAGTTTGGGCAGCAGCGCCGTGGCCGCCCCTTCTACGATAATGCGGCCTTCCATCCCCTTGGCCTTCATGTCCAGGCCATTGAGCAGAACATGGATGAAACAGACCGGGTCGCCGTTGAAAACAAAAAGGGCTATCTTTTTCATGTGTTCCTCTCTTCCCAACCGATGCAATCCTCCGGGCAGTATTTAATCGCTTCGTCGACTTCCGCTTCGGGATAGGCGTCCAACTCGATGACCTCGATGAAGCCGGCGTCGTTTTGCTGAAACACCTCGGAGCAAACTTCCACGCAGCCCATACAAAGCGTGCAGGCGCCAATATCCACAACGGGTACCTTCATCGGGTCTACCCCTTCTCGATCACGGCTTCGCCGATTTTTTTGCCGTAAGCCACGCAAGCCTCGATGCCGGCCTTTTCGGGAACATACTGCAATCTGGGGCCGCCTTCGATCATGTCGAATTTCATGGCTTCCAGTTCCACGGTCACCAGTTTCACCGCCTCACCGCTCCAGCCATAGGAGCCGAACGCCCCGCCGATGCGGCCTGCCGGCTTGAACCCTTTCATGTAGGTCAGTACGTCGGCTACCGTGGGAAACATCTGGTTGTTCAAGGTGGGCGAGCCCACCACGATGGCAGCGGCATCGAGCACGTCGGTCATGATCTCGCTGCGATGGGAACTGCGGATGTGGATGGGTTTGACGGCCACGCCGGTGGCGGAAATGCCCTCGGCAATGGCTTTGGCCATGGTCTCCGTGCTTTTCCACATGGTATCGTAAACCACGATGGCTTTTTTCTCCGTTTCCTGACGGCTCCATTTCAGGTACATTTCGATAATTTTGCCCGGGTCCTTGCGCCATATAATGCCGTGGTCCGGGCAAATCATGTCTATCTGGATGCCCGAAGCCGTGACCTTTTCGAGTAGTTTGAGAATGCGCGGAGCATAGAGAAGCAAAATATTGGCGAAATATTTTTTGGCCTGGGCCATGACTTCGTCGCCGGTCTGATCGTCGAATTTGTCACAACTTGCATAGTGTTGTCCGAATCCGTCACTGGAGAAGAGAATGTGGTCTTCCTTCAGGTAGGTGAACATGCTGTCGGGCCAATGGATCATGCGGGTCTCGATAAAACTGAACGTCCGCTTGCCTATCGATAGTTCCTCGCCGTCCTTGACCGGGTGGTAGTTCCAGGCATTGGTAAAATGGCTGGCCAGATTTTTGGCGCCCAGCTTGGAACAGTACAGCGGTTTGTTTTCGCCAACGGCCTGCATGATTCGCGGCAGGGCGCCGGAATGATCCATTTCCGTGTGGTTGCTGATCACATAGTCGATTTTGCCGGGATCGATAACCTGGGAGATATTGCTGAGCAACTCATCGGCAAAGGGCGCCTTGACCGTGTCGATCAGGGCGACTTTTTCATCGATGACCAAAAAGGCGTTGTAACTGGAGCCCTGATAGGTGGAGTAGCCGTGGAAGTCTCTAATGTTCCAGTCGATGACTCCGATATCGTAGATTCCTTCTGCAATTTTTGTCGGTTTCATGTCTTTCTTCCTATGACGGTTGTGCAGTTTTCCTCAATCGAAATGCCCTTTTCCCACACAGCGAAAAAAGGGCATCCGGAATTTCGATTGTTTCGCTTGGTTTGTGAATGCTACTCTTCTTTTTCGAAATCGTCTTTGCTCGCACCGCAAACCGGGCATTCCCAGTCCTCGGGGACATCTTCCCATTTGGTGCCGGGTGCAACGCCATTATCGGGATCGCCCGCTTCGGGATCGTAAACGTAGCCGCAGAGCGTACAAACATACTTGTCCATTGTTACCTCCGTAATGATATGCGTTAATAAAAGGAATAACCAACCCTACCATGAAGGGGCGGGGCTGTCTAATCGAAATTGCCTTTCTGGCTTGTGAAACCTTCTACCCCAAGGGCTTGAACATCTTTTTCCCGGCACCGCAGATGGGGCATTTCCAATCCTCGGGCAGATCCTCGAAAGACGTTCCCTTGGGGATTTTGCCTTTTCGGTCGCCTTTGTCCGGATTGTAAATGTACCCGCAATTGACCGTCTGGCACTGATACATCTCATGGGGCTCAGCCATTTTTTTCTCCTTGGTCTGAATTCATCGAATTCGTTTTGTCAGTTGATCGAGGTTTGCGCGAATCTCTATATGAAGCGCTTTGATACTTTGGTCGTCGTTTGGCAGCGGTGCCGGCAAGGACCAGTGCAGGCTTTCCACATCGGGGTGCGGATTTTTTTCGGGACCGTCGCCGATCACCACCATGAGGTCGGGCGCAAGACCGAAGAAGGCCTCTTCCGGGGATTGTGGCCGGCGATACCCAAGGTCCAACCCCGTTTCATGAACGCATCGAACCATTGCTTCATCAAGGGCGGCGGTTTTCTCCATCCCTGCAAAATCGGTGCGAATACGATCGGAAAAACGCTGTTGGGCCATGGCAGCAGCCATGGGGGCGCGACAGGCCCCGCGGGGTGAAACGAAAAGGACTCTGGTGCGCCCGACCAGCGGAATGACTGTTTTTTCGACGGCCGTTTCAATATCCGCCGTCCAATTTTCCTGCTTGCGGATGGCGCCCTTGGCTTCGATGCCCCGGTAGGTGATCGCATGCTCCATGCGGGCATCGATGGCATCGAAAAAGTATTTGGCTGTCAGGTGGATGCCGTCGAACAGCTGGCGGCCCCGCGAGGCGGCCACACTGAAGAGCAGTCCCTTGCGCACCGGTGCCAGCGGATCTTTGACCTTGAGAACATATTTTCGGGACCAGAGCGTCTGGCAGCGGTCGATGAGAACTTTAAGCTGCGCCGAGATGCCATAGAAATAGACCGGACTGGCGGCGACCACCAGGTCTGCCCGCCGGATCAAGCCGTAAATTTCCATGGCCATGGGGTCGTCAGCAATGACGCAGGTGCCCTTTTTTTCACAGTAGCCGCAGCCCCGGCACGGTACGATTCCGGCTTTTGCCGCCTGGACGGTTTTTACCGCCGCCCCCTCCTGGGCGGCCCTGTCCAGGAACGCCGAGAGAAAGGTGTCGGTATTGCCCCCCTTGCGCGGGCTGCCTTGAAGTCCCAGTACGAACATTTTATCTCACGTGGCAGGTGCTGCAGGTTACCGGACCATGGGGCTTGCCGGCCCGTTTGTCCGCCTTGTGGCATTTGATGCACTGCAGGTTCATCACCTTCTTGGCCTTCAGCGTCCCGTTTTCCTTCATTTTGCGTATGGCATCGACTTCCTGGGGAAAGACGCTGTGGCAGATGTTGCAGTCCTTGAGCCGCGCCTGGTGCTGGGCGTGGGGAAAAGGGACCTTGCCCCGGCTTCCGCCGAAGATCGTAATGGTCGCAGATCCCTGTTTGGCGGCGAGCGTTGCCGCCGGCAGGGCCAGGACAAACAGCAGGGTACAGGCAATGGCTGCAATGAGGGCACTGCGTTTCATGAATTGCTCCCTTTTAAGAGATCGGCGAATAGACGCGCCAACTTATGCAATCCGCCGACACCTGCAACGGGGCCGGCGGAAAATATCAATACATCTCCTCGTGGGCCAGGTCGCCGTCGGTCACCTTGACGCTGAACAGTTTATACGCCCATACTTGGTAGGCCAGAACGACCGGAATGAAGAGCAGCACCACGATGAGCATGATTTTCAGGGTCAAGGGGCTGGATGAGGCGTTATACGCCGTCAGGCTGTATTCTGCATCCAGGCTGGAGGGAAACAGGTTGGGGAACAACCCGATGACGCCGAAAAAGGTGCAGGCAACGATGGTGGCGGCAGACGCGGCCCAGGCCATGAAATAGGCTTTTTTCATGAGGAAGTATCTGATGCCCACAAGGGCGGCAACGGCGATCAGGGGCACCAGGAACAGTGCCGGAGTGGCCAGGTAGTTGTTGTAAAGCGGCGTGAAGATGTAGGTCGCAACCAGAAAAACGACGGCCACGCCGGTAAGCACGGGCCACAATTTTCCGGCCAGGTTGCCGGCCCTTTCGGCCAGGTCCCCGTCGGCGCGGATGGCCAGCCAGAGAGCGCCGTGGACCAGGAAAAGGCAGAGAAACAAAACGCCGCCCAGCAAGCCGTAAGGATTGAGCAGGGTAAGCAAGGTTCCCTGGTAGACGCCTTCCCCATCGAAAGGGATCCCCTGGAAAATGTTGGCAAAGGCCACGCCGAATAGCAGGGCCGGCAGAAAACTGCCGACGAAAATGCAGATGTCCCATACTTTTTTCCAGGCGGCGCTGTCCACTTTGTTGCGAAATTCAAAAGAGACACCGCGCAGGATCAAGGCGAAGAGGATCAGCATCAGCGCCGAGTAGAGGGAGGAGAACATCACCGCGTAAACCAGTGGAAAAGCGGCAAAGGTGACGCCTCCAGCGGTGACCAGCCAGACCTCGTTTCCGTCCCACAGCGGTCCCATGGCGTGGATCATCATGTGCTTGTCGCGTTCCGATTTGCCCAGGAACGGATACAAGGTGCCGATTCCCAGGTCGAAGCCGTCGGTCATGAAAAAGACTGCCCAGAGCAGGCCCCAGAGAAAAAACCATACGGATTGTAATAGCATTTATAACTCCCGTGTTGAGTCAATGGTTGTCATCGGTTGAAACGATATCAGGCGTCATCGGTTGCCGGCTGAGGGCCTTTTCTGGCAAAATTGGCAATCAGGTAGAAACCGGCAATGCCAAGCAGGCCGTAAACCAGAATGAATCCCACCAAGGTGGTCATGACTTGTGAGGCCGCAATCGGTGAAGACGCTTCAGCGGTCTTGAGCAGGCCATAGACGATCCATGGCTGGCGGCCGACTTCGGCCAAAACCCATCCCATTTCCATGGCCAAGTAGGGCAAGGGGATGGCAAACAGCATGATCCACAGATACCAGCGGGATTTAACCAATCGTTTTCTGAGGACAAAACCAACAATCGTAAGCAACGGGAAAAGGGTTCCCAAGGCGACCATGGTGCGGAAGGAGACGAAGGTCAACAGCACCGGCGGACGTTCGTCCTTGGGGATGTCCTTCAGGCCGGTTACCGTTGCGTTGAAATCGTGATGCCCGAGAAAACTCAATACTCCGGGAATGCTGCCGATTTCGATCCTGTTGCGTTCATTGGCTTCGTCCGGGATGGCAAACAGGACAATGGGGGCCTGGGACTGGGTTTCCCAATGGGATTCCATGGCGGCCAGTTTGGACGGCTGGGTTTCGGTCACATGCACGGCATGCAGGTCACCGGTGATGACGACCACGATGGATGCGATCAATCCCACCACAAGGCCGATGTTGAAGGAGCGGGTGAAAAATTCGATGTGCTGCTTTTTCAAAAGGTGCCAGGCACTGATGCCCATGATGAAAAATGCGCTGAGGATAAAGGCCGAGGGAATGGTATGGACGATCTCGAGCAAACCGAATTTATTGGTCACCACGGCCAGAAAGTCGGTCATTTCAGCACGGCCGTCCCGGATGGTGTAGCCCACGGGTTGCTGCATCCAGCCGTTGGCCAGAAGAATCCAGATCGCCGAGACGTTGCCGGCCGCGGCGACCAGCCACATCACCGTGGCGTGGGCCTTCTTGGAAAGTTTTTTCCACCCGAAGATCCAGATGCCGATAAAGGTCGATTCCAGGAAAAAGGCCAGGGAAGCCTCGATAGCCAGCAGCGATCCGAAAATATCGCCGACATAGGCCGAATAACGGGACCAGTTGGTACCGAACTGAAATTCCAGGGTGATGCCGGTAACCACGCCCAGGGCAAAGTTAATCAGAAATAATTTGCCCCAGAACTTCGTCATGCGCAAATAGGTTTCGTCGTTGGTTTGCACATAACGGGTCTCCATGTACGCCACCATCACTGACAGTCCCAGGGTGAGGGGGACGAACAGGAAATGAAACATGGTGGCGGCAGCAAATTGGAGCCTGGATAACATAACAACGTCCATACAAAATCCTCCTTGAACAGGTACGGGCAGCCCACCCATGCTCAAGTGGGCTGTCGTCAAAAGCGTTCATGCGCAAAGGTCTGCCGTTTTATTCCGTACCTATCCGGTAATCGCCGGTATCCTCAGCACGTCGCATCCCGTGATGTTGAGGGGGTCGGAGATCGGGTCGAACAACCGCCGGCAGACGCTACCTGTTGCCGATTCAGGCGCCAGCCTCATAAGTGCAGGTATTGAAATCGATCTCCTTGCCGCACTTTGCGCAGGTGTGGGTCTTGTCGAATTCGTCGGAGAAAATCTCTTTGCTTTCACCGCATTCGGGGCATTTGCAGGTAAAGGACTTCAGATTCTTGAAGTTCTCATAGCCGGGGCAGTGTTGGGGTGTTGACATGGTAGCCTCCTTTTGAATTCAATTCATTGATGTTGGAAAGATATGGGAATTTCAATTTTCAAACAGGCGTCGATCAAGCGATCTTCTCGGCAACTTCACGACCGTAATCTTGCGCCATTTTCATGCCGCCGCCCAGACCGGACGCTTTGAGCCGCAGCGGCGCACTGACCATGTTCATCTGGTAGATATTCTTCATGGTGTCGAAAATTCGGTCCGGGGCTTCGCCACTCCAGCCGAATGCACCGAATGCGCCGCCGACCTTGCCGCTTAGCTCGGCTTTTTCTGCCATGAAAAGCAGCGTCTTCATGCCTTGAACCATCTCGCCGTGATATGTCGGAGAGCCCAACACCACGGCATCGAACCCTTTCAGGTCGTCCTCCTTTTTTATATCGGTAACCTTCTTGATTTCCGCTTCTTGGCCGGAGAATCGAATCCCTTCGGCAATGAGATTGGCGATTTTTTCGGTTTCACCGGTGCGTGTCGCATACACGATGAGTGCTTTGGCCATTTTCTTTTCCTTTTCTCTTATTTTATGCGGGGATCTTTGCCTTCATATTCACAATCGGGGGTGTAACAGGTGTTGTCCAGAAATTCGCATTTTTCCTTGCAGGACGGGCATTGTTCCGGTGGCTGGTCCGCCACCAATTCATAGCCGCAATTGCCGCATTTCCAGTTCGCCATGGGTCACCTCCTTGGTGGTTGTTGGTCATGTGGCCGGTGGCCGCCAACGAGGGAAAGTTTGGCGGACACGGGTCACATGCAGTCCGGGCCGGGTGCCCGGACTGAGTAAGCATTCACAGGACAACGCATCTGCTTTGTTCCCGGGCACTTGAAGTACGGGAAAGTACATCTGTATGCGCCCGGCACCCTGTAAACGCTTAGCGTGCGAGGATTTGATATTCCTTGGCGTTCAACCCCGCAAACAGGTACTATATTGATGGTGATGGAAGGCGGTCGGCCGGAAGCCAACCGCCTATCCTTACATGCAAAAAGCTTGTTTTTAGGCTTTCCACAAGCCATGCAGATTACAATACTCCCTGGCGGAGACCGATGCCGCATCAATCATGAAAACCGCCTCGGGTGTCTGCCCCGGTTCGAGAAACTGAAGATAGGATTTGCCATCTGCGATGAGTTCGATCCACTGGATGTAATGCTTTTCTTCCATGGGGTGGGGCACGTCGCCAACCTTGACCTTGTATCCGCCATCGATTTTCTCGATTACCGGTACGTGTTTCTCTTTGGCTGCATCGACCGTGTTTTCGGTCAGCTTCTTCATCGGTTGTCCACAGCACACCAATTCTCCGGCACCGCCATTCAGGACTTCAACGATATTTCCGCAAACATCGCATTTATAAACTTCATACCTTTCCGCCATTTTTTTTCTCCTTTTTCGTTTTTGTTGCTAAAAAAAGAACGCCTTTGCCCCTTTTTGGCTACCAGTTCTCGCCCAGTAGTTCGAAATGAGCCTGGGGATGGGCGCAGGCCGGACATACCTCGGGGGCCTCGGTGCCTTCGTGCAGGTACCCGCAGTTGCGGCAGCGCCACGTCACGCTTCCATCGCGCTTGAACACCCGACCGGCCTCAATGTTGGCCTTCAGGTCTAGGTAGCGCTTCTCGTGCTGCTTCTCGGCTACGGCGATAGCCTCGAAGATGTACGCGATGTGATCGAATCCCTCTTCCCGGGCCACCTTGGCGAACCCCGGATACATGGTGGTCCATTCGTAGTTCTCGCCGCCGGCCGCCTCCGCCAGATTTTCCGTGGTGGTGCCGATCACTCCGGCCGGAAATGCGCCAGTAATTTCCACTTCGCCCCCCTCCAGCAGTTTGAACAGCCGCTTGGCGTGCTCCTTCTCCTGGTTGGCGGTCTCTTCGAAAATGTCCGCGATCTGAACGAAGCCTTCTTTTTTGGCTTGCTTGGAAAAGTAGGTGTAGCGGTTCCGCGCCTGGGATTCTCCGCTGAATGCCGTCAAAATGTTCTTTTCCGTCTGCGTTCCCTTGATACTTGCCACGTGAATTCCTCCTTTAAACGGTTTTAATAGGGTTTGTGTTTTCCAATACCATAGCACTGCGTTTTCTCAGCAGTGGTTGTCCCACCAACCTTTGGCGATATGCTTGAGCTTTTCCGCTTCGGCAATCTGCTTGATTTTGTATCCGGAATCGCGAAGCATGCCGTACAATATACCGCAACCGGTATCTTCGCGCTCGTCGTCGCCTTTGTCGGCAAGCTGAATCATGCGTTCGGCCAGCAAAATGGCCTTCTCGAGATTGTGGTCACACGGTTTCACGAATTGACATTCCCCGAAGAGATCAGATACCGGGCGTTGGGTTACGCACCGGCTGAAATGCCAACTATCTAAATCAAGATGTGTGCCAATATCCAGTGGCCAGCCAGAAAGAAGTATAACCGCCTGAAAAAATAGTTTAATTACTCCTGATCAGCCAAAAAGAACCTGGCTTTTCCTCTTCCGAACCGTTCTCCCGATCGAATCGCAAAAGCTGTATTTCCGCCCGTCTTGCCGGAAAATCCGAAAACCTGTGTATCAGAAAGGGTCTCACATTTTATGTGATACAAAGATGTCTCGCAAGACATCGGAGGTAAAACAGTTTCCCCCGAACGGCAGTCCGGGAAGCTAATTGGCTCCAGTGGAATGGATCGTCTTCAGTGCTTCCACGATGGCTCCCAGATCGGGGCGTCGGTTGATGTCGGAAACCAGGATGAATCGAATAATCCCTGTTTTGTCGATGATGAACAGGGCCCGCTCCGCGGTTCCGTCCGTGCGAAGTACGCCGTACCTCCGGGCCGTCTCTCCATGGGGCCAGAAATCGGACAGCACGGGGAACCAGAGATCTCCCATCTGGCGGGTCCAGGCGAACAGTGTGGGCAGGTTGTCCACCGTGATGCCCAGCACGATGGCATCGTACTGTTCGAACAGGTCTCTGGCAATGTTGTAACCGGGCCATTGGTCGGAGCAAACCGGCGTCCAGGCCGCCGGAACGAAAGAGAGAATTGCGTTGCGCCGCCCCAGGTAATCCTCGAGGGAGACGGTTCCATTTTTAAGGGACGGCAGGGAAAAAACGGGCGCCGGGTCACCGACCTTGACGGTCAGTTCGCTGTCCACCGGTTTCAGGTGACCGGGGTCGTAAATCATGCCCTCCATGGCTGGGCTCGCGCCCAGACAGGGGCCACACAAAACCGTGAGCGATATGAGGACCGCGGCAATGGGCAAAACCAGACATCGTCTGTGGCCTATCATGGGGCACCGTCCTTGGCCAGGTCGTTCAGACGGGCCATGAAGGTTTCCAGCGCTCCCATGCTGCCGGATCCTGTCCATAGGATGCGACCGTTGCCATTGGGGCCCAGGGCAGCGACGATGAAAAACGGAGTGCGAACTTCACCGATGGCCTTGTGGATGGTAAAATCTTCATCCGGAAACAGGGGGAACAAAATCGAATAGTGTTTGCGAAAATGGTTGATTTCAAACGTGGAGTTACCGACGCCGATGCCGATCATCTTCACCCGGTCCCGCAGGGGTTCGGAGTCCTGAATGGCCTGATAGAGGCGATTGATGGCCGGTGCCTCCCGCTGACAATGGGGGCAGTACATGCTGAAAATTTCGATGACCAATATTTTCCCGGCAATGGCGGTTACCGAAAAAGAGTTGCCAGGCGGCAAGCCGAGGTAGTCACGCGTGTCAGCCGATTCGGGCATCGGCAGACGCAGGTCAACCAACCGGTCGCCAACGGCTGGCGTTTTTCCAGCCGCAACGACAGTAGGTATCGCCAGAAAGCACAGAATGACCAGCCACCATGGAGTGCGGATTTTCATGGACCACCTCCATTCCGGCGACGGCTTGCCACTGCCGTAGATTCGAAAAACGGATGCGCGGACTACTTGGTGGCGATCAGGCGCCGGCTGAGAAGATTGATATGCGACATTTCTTCCTTGATGATGTTGTCCAGGTGGGACTGGCCCAATTCATCGGGCACCATGTCCTTCATCCCCAGATAGAAAACGATCGAATCCTTTTCAGCCAGAATCGCTTCTTTGAGAATTGCATGCATGGACGTCGTGTCGATCTCTTTTTCGAAGAAGACACGGGTATCCGCCAGCGCCTTAAGGTATTGTGCGGCTTCGCCTTCAGGGTCGAAAACCGTCGCGGTCTTTTCCGTTTCGGAAAGTTTTTTTCTCATGGCCGCAAAAGTCTTCTCGTGATCGTCTTCCATGGCCGCCAGGTCCAGAAGGAACTGCTTGGCGTCCGGGTCAGCAACATCGTTGGCCGCCTGCCGGTAAAAAAGGGCACCGTTTCTCTCGATCTGTTCGGCCATTTCAAATACATCGTCCGCGTTGAAATCGTAGCTCATGGTTGGGTTTGCCTTTCTTTTTTCTGCTGGCGGGGTTGATCGCAAAGGATCTGTTGTCTATTGATACATGCCCACTTCGCCGCCCTGCTGTCAACCCAAAAAGTCAAGGCGCTTTTTACGGCTCAGCCGTTTTTCTCGTTCAAGCGGCATTCGTCGTCCCACTCGGGACAGGCGCTTTTACGATCAGCTTGAAATTTGAGCATGCATTCGCCGCATTCCAGTTCCATATTGGGCGTATCTCCATGCTTTTCCAACAGCTCTTCTTTGGACATGACCTGGGCAAAACTGCACCCGCACTGGGGGCAGGCGGATTGGATTCGGTAGCGTTTTTTCGTCATGATGGATCTCCTTTCTCTAAATGGTTTTCATTGTAGTAATCATTCAACACAAAAAAGCAATATTGGTGCCACAGGTGCGCAGCTGTGTATGCCAGGATGGCATGGTTATTGACATGCGTCATATGATGTTTAGCGTGACAGTACTACGATTGACTGCGGGTCAAGTTTCCGTAGACACGCCTTTATACGAAAATTTGTTACCCCCATCAAGGAGGATCCAATGGCTGAAACCGCTTTTAAAGGAACTCCCGTTTCGTTGGCCGGCGAAATCCCCAAACCCGGCGCATTCGCTCCGGATTTTAGTCTGGTCGGTAAAGACATGTCCGACGTTACGTTAAAGGACTATGCGGGGAAAACCGTTGTACTCAATGTTTTTCCGAGTATTGATACAGAAGTTTGCGCCATGTCCGTGAGAAAATTCAACGCAGAGATCGCTGATTTCGACAATGCCGTCGTCATTTGCGTGTCCGCCGATCTGCCATTTGCCCATGGCCGGTTTTGCGGGGCCGAAGGGCTGGATTACGTGGTTACTGCATCGACGTTCCGCAGTCCCGATTTTGGCGAGGCATACGGTCTGCGCATAGCCGAAGGACCATTGGCCGGTCTGATGGCCCGGGCCGTTCTCGTGATCGACGGACAGGGCAAGGTGGTTTACACGCAGCTGGTGCCGAACATCGCCCAGGAGCCGGATTACGAAACAGCCCTGGCCTGCCTGTCCAACGAAGAGGTGTTGCAAGCCTGCACAGCCAGCTTCACTGCGGAACATTCCCGGTCGATGGACGAAGACGGCCCCTGTGACGACGGCCGGTCCGGCGGGTGAAAGCCCGTGCGGGGTGTGATTGCATGAACGTCGGGAGGTAGGAAAATGCCCCGTTACACCGGAATCAATCACCTTGCCATGGTTACCGGAGACATGGACGCCACCATCCGGTTCTGGAGGGATCTTTTGGGGATGCGGCTGGTGGCCGGGCTGGGCAGCAAAGGCTATCGGCACTATTTCCTGGAGATTTCCGAGCATGACATGATTGCGTTTTTCGAATGGCCGGGGGCTGAGGCCGTTTCCGAAAAAGACCACGGGGTGCCGCTAAAGGGACCTGTGGTCTTCGATCACGTTTCCGTTGGCGTTAATGATGACCAGGCTTTGTGGGAAATCAAAGACCGGCTGCAAGCCGCCGATTTCTGGGTGTCCGAGATCATCGACCACGGTTTCATTCACTCCATTTATGCCTTCGATCCCAATGGCATTCCCATCGAATTCAGCGCGCCTTGCCACGATGTGGATGTGCGTCGCCATCCCCAGATGCACGATCGCCATCCGACAAAAACCGCTTTGGAAGGCGCCGAACCCAGGCCGGGAAAATGGCCGGCCATTGTCCGCCGCACCCCGACAGACGAGCGAATGGTTTTTCCCGGGGAGGGGACAATGTTTGCCGATGACGGGAAGGGATCGGGTGGGTGAGTGCCGGCCTGATTCCATTGTGACGTTGAAATAGGAGGGACAATGACCGATGAACGCGTATTGATCAAATGCCGCAACTGCGGTGCCCGCAACCGTATTCCCGTCGCAAGGCTCAACGACGGTCCACGTTGCGGCCGCTGCAAGACCCTGTTTCCGGCCATCGCGACGCCCAACCGGCCGGTCGTCGTGACCGACCGCACCTTTGCCGACGAGGTGCTGGCCAGTCCTTTGCCCGTGATGATGGATTGCTGGGCCTCCTGGTGCGCACCATGCGGTGCCATGGCACCGGTTTTAGACGAACTGGCGAGAAGTTACACGGGCAGGTTGAAAGTCTCCAAACTCAATGTGGACCAGAATCCGGTCACCGCCAGCCGTTACAATGTCATGAGCCTGCCGACCCTGCTGTTTTTCCGGGATGGGAAGGTGGTGGACACGGCCGCCGGTGCCCTGCCCAAACAGGAGGTCGAACGATACCTCTATCGCTTTCTGGCCGGGTAGGGTACAATCTAGACGGACTCGTAAAAAGGCCGATATCGGCGTTACGCTCATCCTTCGTCACTGCGGCGTACGCCGAAGTACGCCTCATTCCTCAGGATTCGCAAGCCTTGATCTCGGCCTTTTTACGAGCCCGTCAGAATTGCGATTTTTTACGAGTTTCTTAATCTTGGATTATCCTTGAAGCGTTTGTCGATGAACCGAGGAGGCTGTCATGAAGGTTGTCGTCACCGGAGCATCGGGGTTCGTGGGCTCGGCCTTGTCCCGTTTTTTGCTGGAACAGGGTCATACGGTAACGGGGCTGGGCACGTCCCAAGGTTCCGGGCTGGAATCGAATGCCGGATTTAAGTGGATCCGTGCGGATACCACCCAGGCCGGGAAATGGCAGGAGGCGGTCGTTGATGCCGATGCAGTGGTCAACCTGGCCGGCCGCACCATTTTCAAGCGCTGGACCCAGGCCTACAAGCGCCAGATCGTCGACAGCCGCCTGAAGACCACCGGGCATCTGGTCAGCGCCATGGCTGGTGAAAACAAAATATTTCTCAGCACGTCGGCCGTCGGGTACTACGGCAGCCGGGGACAAGAGATCCTCGATGAACAGGCAAAGGCGGGAGACGATTTCCTGGCCCGCCTGTCCGTGGATTGGGAAAAGGCGGCACTGGCGGCGCAGCAGCAAGGCGCACGGGTTGCCATTATGCGTTTCGGCGTGGTGTTGGGCGCCGGCGGCGGCGCGCTGGCCCAGATGGTTCCGGCCTTTCGATCCTTTGCCGGCGGGCCTCTGGGCAACGGGCGCCAGTGGTTCTCCTGGATCCATTTGGCCGATCTGCTGGGTGCCGTCCGGTTTCTGATCGGAAGCGAGAATTCTCAAGGCGTGTACAACTTCTGCGCGCCGGGCGTGGTTCGGCAAAAGACGTTTGCCCAAGCCCTGGGGAAAGTGCTGGGGCGCCCGGCACTTTTACCGGCGCCTTCCATCGCCTTGCGGGTGATGATGGGGGAGATGGCCAATATGCTGCTTGCCAGCCAGCGGGTCGTTCCCCAACGCTTGATCGCCGAAGGCTTCACCTTTCAGTTCCCGGATGTGGACCGCGCACTGGCTGATCTGCTGAAGGCGTCGCCATGAACGATTCCGCTTCAACAGCCGCCGGCTACCACCGGGCGACCAGTTACCGGCGCCACCGAATTCCTCCCCATGCCCTGGACTGGGCCAACCAGCCGTCCCTGGTCAAGAATTACCCGGAGCTGCCCCGCAACCCCCTGCCCCAGGGTCTCGAACTGCCTCGGATCGATTATTTCAACCAGGCCTGCCGCCTGACACCCGAGGACCGCCCATCCGATGTTGCCCCTGATCTTAATCAGATCGCTGCGATCCTGCAGTTGAGCCACGGGGTGACCGCCCGTGCGGTGCATTCCGGCCAGCCCTTTTATTATCGCAGCGTGGCCTCGGCCGGGGCCTTGTATCCGTTCGAACTCTATTTGGCTGTTAACGGGGTCGACGGTCTGGATGCGGGATTGTACCACTACGATCCCCTGGCCTTTTCCCTGAGCGCACTTCGCAGGTCGCCGCTGCCGGCGATACCCAAGTCGGAAATATCAAACATAGATCGGCCGGTTGCGGTCAGTTTTTACATTACCGGCATTTTTTTTCGCAGCGCCTGGAAATACCGCAGCCGGGCGTACCGTTATGTTCTGCTGGATGCCGGCCATCTTCTGGAGAACCTGCGTTTGGCCCTTAGGGCGTTGAACCAATGCATTTCCATCCATCTCGATTTCGATGATGCACACACATCGGTCCTGCTGGGGCTGGATCCCGAGCGCGAGGTTTGCCTGGCCTGCATTCATCTGCACGTGGACGCCGGCAAGGGCGAGCAGACCGGAGTCTCCATTGAACTGGAGCCGCTGGGCGCCGACATTCGGCGGGCATCCCGGGTGTCCGGTCGGGAGATGGCCTATCCGGAGATACTAAACATCCATCGGGCCGGAAGCGGTGGCGGCGGGTCGGCCGAATCTTCTTCGCCAAGGGTTGTCCCCCCTGGTGATCCCTTGACGATAATCGATCTGGAGTCGTCGGATCATCCGGTTACGGTGGACTATACACAGGTGCTGGTCCGGCGCCGCTCCCGTCGCAACTTTATCCCCGCCGGTGTTTCCCGTGGAGACTTCATGACGTTTCTACAAATCATGGCGAAAAACATGGGATCCCGTTCCGGCATGCCGGCAGCCTGCCGGTCGGCGCTGACCGCCGGTATTCTGGCGGGAGAGAACATGCCCGTACCGCCCGGTTTCTACCTGCTGGATCCGGAGAAACGCCAATTGGAGCAAAGGATCGCGGGATCGCTCATCGAAGCCATGGCGGCGGCCTGTCTGGATCAGATGTGGCTCAAGCATGCCGGCCTGCACCTGCTGTTTTTGACCGACCCGACATATTTGGACGAAATTTGGGGGGCCCGCGGTTATCGCTACGCCATGATCGAGGCCGGACGCCTTGGCCAGCAAGCCTACCTTGCGGCTACGGCTCTTGGGTGGGGTGCCTGCGGCATCGGCGCCATTTACGACCGGGAGGCCGCAGACCTTCTCGGCCTGACGGAAAGTGGGGCCCTGGTGTATCTGGTTGGCCTCGGACCCGTTAAAACGAGTCCTGGCAAAACGCGTTGACAGCGGCGGCCGATCCGGTCATCCTGCGTTCCATCCAACAAAGGAGAACTCGATTCATGGCTATCGATCTTAAAATCTTCTCCGGCAGCGCCAATCCCAAACTGGCCTCGGCGATTTGCAATCATCTGGGCATCGGCCTCAGCCGCCTGTCGGTGTCGCGTTTTTCCAATGACAACCTGTTTGTACAGATTCAGGAGAACGTTCGGGAAAAGGATGTATTCGTTGTCCAGCCCTTCATCGCCCCGGTGGGTGACACCATATTGGAGTTGTTCATCATCCTGGACGCCCTTAAAAGTGCCTCTGCCCGGCGCATTACCGCGGTAATCCCCTATTATTCCTATGCCCGCTCCGACAAAAAAGACGCCCCGCGCATCTCCATTGCCGGCCGGCTCATGGCCGACCTGATCCAGACGGCCGGCGCCGACCGGGTGCTGACCATGGATCTGCACTCCGACGCGGTGCATGGTTTTTTCAGTATGCCGGTGGACCACCTCACGGCCATTCCCTACTTTGTGAATCATTTCCGAGAGAAGATGGATCTGGACAACGCCGTTGTGGTGGCCACGGACGCCGGCGGCGCCAAACGGGCCGGCCGGTTTGCCAGCCGCATCCATCTGCCCATGGCTATCATCGATAAACGGCGGGTGGCCGATACCGAGGTCGAGCAGGGATTGGTCGTGGGCGATGTAAAGGGCCGCGATGCCATCATTTTCGAGGACGAAATTTCCACCGGCGGCACCCTGGTCGCATCGGTGGACACCCTTGCCGCCGCCGGTGCAAAGCGCATCTTTGCGGGAGCCACCCACGGCGTGCTGTGCGGTCCGGCCGTCAACCGCCTGATCGACAGCGCCATCGAATCCGTGGTCGTAACCGACACGGTCCACCTTCCCGAGGACAAACGGGTGGATAAAATTATCACCCTTTCCGTGGCGCCGCTGTTTGCTGAGGCCATCCGGCGGATTCATACGGGCGAAAGTGTGGGGGCGCTGTTCGATTAACGCTGACGGTTGCGTAAAAAACCCGATATCGGCGTTACGCGAATCCCTCGTCATTGCGGAGTACGCCAAGTACGCCTTCATTCCTCGGGACTCGCAAGCCTTCTTATCCCGTTTGGCGTTTAGCGGGAGATCTCGGGATTTTTACGAAACCGTCCAAAGTCCGTTTTAAAAGTCTGTCAACGTCAATGAGAAAAGGTGGTACGCTTTTGGAAATCACCAGTGAGATTTGGCAGGTGGGCGGCGCCGGCTTGACTTCACCGGAGGATGCGGCCGTTTATCTCATGTGTTTCGATGATCAGGCCGCCATTGTGGATGCCGGCTGCGGCGGCCACGGGGACCTTCTGGCCGCCAACATCGAGGCCTGCGGGTTCGCTCCCGACCAGGTGCGTTACCTGCTGCTGACCCATTGCCATTTTGACCACGTCGGCGGCGCCGAGGACCTGAGAATCCGCTACGGCTGCGAAATCGTCGTTCACGAGCTGGACGCACCTGCCATAGAAGCGGGTGACAGCCGGCTAACGGCAGCCAACTGGTATGGTCGTTCCATGAAACCGTTGAATCCGGATGTCCTTCTTTCCGGGACCGGCCGCCAGATCCGGCTGGGAGATCGGCCGGTGGATGCGATCCACACGCCGGGGCATACACCGGGCTCCGTGGTCTATGTGGTGGCGTCGGACGGTCGGCGGGTTCTTTTCGGCCAGGACGTGCATGGCCCTCTGCACGATGACTTCGGCTCCGACGCCACGGCCTACCGCCAATCGCTGCTGGACATGGCGGACCTGGGTGCGGATATCCTCTGCGAGGGTCACTATGGAATTATCAAGGGCGCCGATAAGGTGCGGGCCTTCATCCGGTCCTTCCTCTGAGACGGTCAAATTGGACGCCCCCCTTGCCATGATCGATGCCTCATCGGCCATTCTGCTGACCAAAGCCGGGGCCATGGAAGCCTGCTGCCAGGTGTTCCGAATCAAAATGACCCGGCGGGTATTCGAGGAGGTCACCGTCGTGAACCGTCCGGGCGAACGCCGGCTGCGTGCCCTGGCAGGAAAGGCATCGGGATTTGTCGTCGTGGAAGATCCAACCGGTACCTTTCCCGACCAGGCGGCGGCGGACCTGCAGCGGCTTCACCAGGGAGAGCGCGACACCCTGCACCATTTTTTAAATGGCGCTGCCCGTTTCGTGGTTCTCGACGACGGCAAGGGGGTGCAGGTATGCCGCCGGCATGGGATCCCCCATATTAACGCCCTGCTGTGTCCCAAAATATTGCATTATAGCGAACGGTTGCCGGATGCAAAGCAGGTCCGATGCTTGTTTGGCCGGATCGCCGGTCTGGGCCGCTATTCAAAAGATGTTGTGGCCTGGGCACAACAATGTCGACGGTCGGATCTCGAATTTTTCCTGAGCCGGTAAGACGGCTATACCTGAATATCGATGGTTTGGCCCAAACCGCTTGCGGCAAGCATCTGGGCGATTTCCTGCTGGCTTTCGGCCAGCTCGCGTAAAAGGGCCATCTGGGTTTCCATGACGGTCTGAAGCTGCTGTGAAGCCGAGGCCATGGCCATGGTGGATGCGGGGGTATTAGAAACGTTCATTATGTTTACTCCTTGAACCGGTTTGATATCGATATCGGCAAAAAACGGAGCAACCTTGAGCTTTTTTTACCCATTTGCAGTAAAGTAGTGCCCGGTATTGCCGATAGCAATAAGTAAGGAGGTGCAGTCATGGATATCGTCATGATCGGCAGCGCTTCGGTGAAAAACCAGGACCTGCGAAAGCAGGTGGTTCGGGTGGCGTCCAGAAAAAACGGAGTCTTCGAAAGACGCCGCAATCGTGAGGACCGCCGCAAAAGTGTCCGCGACGGTGTGGTGGTCAGCCTCTCTTATCGCAATGACCGCCGGGTCAATCCGGATCGTCGGCGCTCCTGATACCTGCAAATGATTGTTTAGATTTTTCCGCGTACCGGTTTTTAAAACGGCAGCGGTGGCGTTATCTCCCGCCCTGTGGTACTATTCTCGAAGTTTCCCTCAATTGATTTTCTTCTATTCCAGGAGTCGTTTTTATGGATCAGATGACCGCCATGATGCTGGAGCGCGTCCATGATCTGCGGCGGACTGACGCGCCTCTGGTTTGCCGGCAAGTGCCCGTCCCAAAGCCCGGTGACCATGAAATCCTGATTCGCGTGACTGCCTGCGGCGTGTGCCACACCGAATTGGACGAAATCGAAGGACGGACGCCTCCGCCTGACTTCCCAGTTGTTCCCGGCCATGAGGTGGTGGGGCGGGTGGCCGGCATGGGAGCGGGTACCCGGCGATTTTCCGATGGTCAGCGGGTCGGGGTGGCCTGGATCAACCGCGCCTGTGGCCGTTGCCGTTTCTGCCGGGAGGGGTTGGAGAACCTTTGTCCTGAATTTGCCGCCACCGGAAGGGATGCCCATGGCGGGTACGCCCAGTATATGACGGTGCACGAAGACTTCGCCTTCCCGATCCCCGACTGTTTTTCCGATGTCCAGGCGGCCCCACTATTCTGCGCCGGTGCCATCGGATACCGCTCCATGTCCCTTTGCAACCTGCGCGACGGGCAGTGCCTCGGTCTCACCGGTTTCGGCGCCTCGGCTCACCTCGTGCTCAAGATGGTCCGACACCAGTTTCCCCATGCAACGGTATCCGTTTTTGCCCGCAGTCCGGGCGAACGCAAGTTCGCCCATTCCCTGGGTGCGGTCTGGGCCGGAGACACGAAAGAGACCGCCCCGCACCCCCTGGACTGCATCATCGACACCACGCCGGCCTGGACACCGGTGGTGGAGGGTCTGAGGAACCTGGCTCCGGGAGGGCGGCTGGTCATCAACGCCATTCGCAAGGAGAACTCCGATCAGAAGGTGTTGCTGCAACTGGATTATTCGACTCATCTCTGGCAGGAAAAAGAGATCAAAAGCGTCGCCAATGTCGCCCGTTCGGACGTCTCCCGTTTTCTTGAACTGGCTGAACGGATTCCCATCATCCCGGAGGTGGAGACCTATGACCTCACGGAGGCCAACCGGGCCCTCATGGAACTGAAGAAGAGAAAAATCCGCGGTGCCAAAGTATTGGTCGTCAATTTGAGCTGAAAGAGATGGCCGCGTGTCCGCCATGCGTTTTTTAATTATCTTACCGGCAATTTTTTTACTGGTGCACGATGCGTTGCTGCCGGCGGGCATCGGTCATGCGGCGGTGCGCGAGCCTGCCTGGGCCGGCCGATTTTACCCCGGAAATCGTAAGGATCTGGCGCGCCTGATCGACACCCTCCTCCAGCAGGCCGATCAAGAGACTGAGGCGTCCGTCCAGGAATCTCATCTGCGGGCCTTGATCATGCCCCATGCCGGGTATGCGTACTCGGGCATCACCGCTGCCCATGCCGCGCGGGCCATCCGGCGCGACGGCTTTACCCGTGTCCTGCTGCTGGGGCCCGACCACCGGGTGGGGTTCGGCCATGCCTCGGTTACGGCGGTATCCCAGTGGCGCACGCCCTTGGGTACGGTTCCCATCGGCGACATCCGTTCCATCGTCAACAAGCATCCGGAATGGTTTACCCATGTGGTGGCTTCGGATCGTAGCGAGCACTGCCTGGAAGTGATCCTGCCTTTTCTGCAGACCCGCCTGTCCCGGTTCGAACTGATTCCTCTGGTGCTGGGGCCCTGCGACACCGAGGGCATGGCCCGGGTGCTATCGGGCCTGGTCGAAGATTCACGCACGCTGCTGGTGGTCAGCGCCGACCTGTCCCATTACCTGCCCTATGACGTGGCCGTCAAGCGGGACAAAGAGACGCTGGAGCGAATTCTCGCCCTGGATCCGAACTGGCTCGACGATCAGGAAAACCGCACCTGCGGCCGCTACCCGGTGGGGGTGCTGCTGGCCCTGGCCCGCACTCGACACTGGCGGCCGGTGCTTTTGCATTACAACAACAGCGGCGATACCGCCGGCGACAAAGACGCCGTCGTGGGATACGGCGCCGTAGCCTTTTATGGAGGAGAGCCCATGCAATCTTCGAGCGATGATTCTCAAGCGCTGACCCCGGAGCAGGGAGCGGCCCTGGTGGCCCTGGCCCGCCGTACCCTGGCCGGTCATTACGGTGAGAACTTTCCCTCGGACGAGGTCCGACAACTGGATGCGCATTTGGCCGACCCGGAGCTGCAGACCCGGTGTGGTACCTTCGTTACCCTGAAGATCGACAACCAGCTTCGCGGCTGCATCGGCAGCCTCGCGGCTACGGCAAAAATGGTGGACGGGGTGCGGGATAATGCCCTGAATGCCGCCTTTCACGATCCCCGTTTTTCGCCCTTGAAGAAAAAGGAACTGGATGCGGTGCAGATCGAGGTGAGCGTGCTGACCGAACCGGTCGAGCTGGAATACACCGATGCCGAAGACCTGTTGGCCAAGTTGAAGCCCGGTGTTGACGGCCTGATTATCAAAAGAGGCTATGCCAGTGCCACCTTTTTGCCCCAGGTCTGGGAACAGTTGCCCCGGCCGGAATCCTTTCTATCCCACCTGTGTATGAAAGCCGGGCTGCCGTCCGACCAGTGGCGGGAAGGGGATCTGACGGTGCTGGTCTATGGGGTTCAGTATTTTGAAGAAGAGAATTGACGGCGGTGTCGAGCGGGTCGTCGTCGCCACCGGCATTGCCTCCGTGGCGGTGCAGTTGGTGTTTGTGCGCGAGTACCTGGCGCAGTTCGAGGGCAATGAAATCGTTATTGCCCTGATTTTTTTCTGCTGGCTGGTGTTGGGCGGCATCGGCACCGCCGCGGCAAAAAGCCTGGGCGCCCGAATGGTGCCGCCGTCGGCAGCCGTCCTGGGCCGACTTTCATGCCTGTTGGCCATTTTTTCCGTCTTGCAGATCGTTGCCGTCCGCTGGTTGCGCGATCTGGTTTTCATCCATGGGGCGTCGGTGGGCTTTTCCGCCACGCTGGGATATGTCGCGGCCACCATCGCGCCCTATGCCCTGCTGGTGGGGTTCGTCCTGCCCTACAGCATGATGGTGGCCCGGCTCCGAACGCCCGACTATCCCGGCAATCGAATCTATCTTGCCGACAATGCCGGCGACGTGGCCGGGGCGGCGCTGTTCTCCTTTGCCCTGGTGTACTGGTTGACACCCTTTCAGGCGCTTTTTGCGGTTCACCTGCCGCTTCTGGCATCCCTTGTTACGCTGCCGTCGGAACGGCCGTATCGAACGCTGGCGACCGGCATCCTGGCCTTCGTCGTTCTGGCGGCCGGGGCCGTCCGGGAAGATCGCCTGCTGCCCCCCCGGGAAGGCCGGCGAATCGCATATGCCGAAAGCCGCTACGGCCGGCTGGAAGTCGTCGAATCGGACGGGCAGATCTCCTTTTTCAGTGACGGCGCACCGGTCCTCACCTCCCATGATCCGGCGCTGGCCGAAGAGTGTGCCCACTTCCCGTTGAGTCAGATTGATCGCCCGAAACGTGTGCTGCTGGTTTCCATGGTTGGGGGGATGCTGGAAGAGGTCGCCAAGTATCGTCCCGATCGGGTGGATTATGTGGAACTGGACCCGCTGGCGGCCCGGATGCAGCGCCGTTTCGGCCTGCTGCCGGCCATGGACGGCCTGGCCGTCATCGCCAAAGACGGGCGGGCCCATCTGATCGAGACTTCCCTTCAATACGATGCCATCCTGATCAATCTGCCCGAGCCGGAAACCTACCAGACCAATCGCTTCTTTACCGCCGAATTTTTCGAACTGGCCAAAAACCGTCTCGCCCCTGGAGGCGTATTCTGTTTTGCCATCGAGGGGGTGGAAAATTACATTTCGTCCACCCGGCAGCAAAAGCTTTCCTCACTGGCCAACACGGCCGGGGCCTGTTTTGCCCATGTCACCCTTTTGCCGGGACAGCGGCTGTTCTTTTTGTGTCGGGACAGGCCGATTCGCACCGATATTCCTCTTCTGTTGGAAACCAAAGGGATCGATACCCGCCACATCCGGCGATATTTCAGCGGCGATCTGACCGACCCGCGCATCCGCCAGGTCAATGCGGCCGTAAACCCCGGCATTCCGCAGAACCGGGATCTGTCCCCCCGGTTGATGCGGCTGGCGTTTCTCGGCTGGTTCCAGCGCTACGGAGAGTCGCCGCTCTGGTTCGCCTTGCTGCTGGCGGCCGCGGCCCTTTTCTACGCATGGCGATTGTCGCGGCCCCAATGGGTATTGCTGACTACCGGCTGCATCGGCATCGGCGCCGAAATGCTGGCCATTTTTGCCTTTCAGGCCCTTTATGGTTATATTTATCTCCGGATCGGCGCCCTGGTTACCGTTTTTCTGGCCGGGATGTTTCCCGGTGCCTGGACGGGCGGGCGACTGGCCGCTAAGCGGCGCCGGGCCCTGGTGGCCGGCGACCTGATGCTGGGTGCGCTGCTGCTCCTGTTTTTCCTGCTGATGCAGCGCCAATCCCTTGGAAGCGCTGCCTGGGTGTTGTATCTTTTTGGGCTGGCGGTTTCCTTTTTCTGCGGCTTCCAGTTCCCACTGGCCCTGGCCCTGTCCGGAGACGACACTGCCGCAGCATCACGAAGCTTCTCGGCGGATCTGGTGGGCGCCGCCATGGGGGTTCTGGTGGTGAGCCTGGCGTTGATTCCCTTTCTCGGTATTTTACGGACCAGCCTCTGCCTGGCGGCCATGAAGTTCGTCAGTGCGATGGTGGCGGGAACGATTCATGAAAACAATTAATCGCAGACAATTCATGCTGGCCACCGCCGCCGGTTTCTGCACGACGGCCACGGGCGGGGTGGGATGGCCGTTTTTCGGTTCAAGCGACCAGGAGACGGATATCAGGGGAACGATCTTTAAAGGCGACGCCCCAGGCAGCCTGTGGAAATGGTCCAAGGCCGCCTATTATTTCAAACCGCTGGACAACGGTTCGGTGCTGTGCACCTTGTGCCCCAATCGCTGCCGGTTGTCACCTGGCGACCGCAGCGTTTGCCGCAGTCGGGTGAATCTGGACGGAACCCTTTTCAGCCTGGCTTACGGCAATGCCTGTTCGGCCAACGTGGACCCCATCGAAAAAAAACCGCTCTATCATTTTATGCCGGCCAGCCGGGCCTTCTCCATTGCCGCTGCCGGGTGCAATTTCCGCTGCCTCAATTGCCAGAATTGGGAGATTTCCCAACGCCGCCCGGAAGACGTCCGCCACATGGAGCTGTTTCCCGAGGACGTGGTCCAGGCGGCGGCGGATAGCCGCTGCCAAAGCATCGCCTATACCTACAGCGAACCGACCACCTTTTACGAATACATGTTCGACACGGCCCGCATCGCCAGGGACAGGGGTCTTTACAATCTCTGGATTTCAAACGGCTACATCAATCCGGAGCCGCTCAGCGCCCTGTGCCGGGTATTGGATGCGGCCAATGTGAATCTCAAGTCGATCAGCGATGACATTTATCGGCGGCTTAACGGCGGGCGCCTGCGACCGATCCAGGAGACCTTTCGAACCCTGCACCGGGAAAAGGTTCACTTCGAGATGACCCACCTGGTGGTTCCCGGCTACGGCGATCATCCGGATACGATCCGGCGCATGTGCGCCTGGATCCTGGAAGCCCTGGGGCCGGACCATCCCCTTCACTTTTTGCGTTTTTTTCCCCGTTACCGGCTGGATCGCCTGGCCCCCACACCGGTGGACACCCTGACCCGGTTCCGCGAGCTGGCCATGGCCGAAGGAATCCACTACGTTTACCTGGGCAATGTGCCGGGGCATGAGGGCAACCACACCTTTTGCCACAACTGCAGGAAAATGCTGGTGGAGCGGCAGGGCTACCATATCGCCCGTCAACGGATCGTCGCAGGTCGCTGCCCATACTGCAACACCCCGATCCCCGGCGTCTGGACGTAAGACACAAGTCTGGAATTGCTTGGGCTAATGCAGCGGTCTTGTGGCGTGGGTGTGGATAAAGTTGTCAAGCCGCTCCATCTGGAGCAGGGTAAGATTTTCAAAACACACGCTGCGCCGGGCCTGCTGCTCCATTTCGGCCAGGGCGATGCCGCTTTTGGCGGGAATATCGGATACGATGCGGCACTGGATGTCGTTGAGGAGAATTTCGCCGTCCGGCGTCATAATGGCCAGTTGGTCGGAGGGGCTGGAGACGGCCGATTCCATTTCATGGCAGTAGGCCAGCCCGGATCGGCCGATATCCACGATGCTGCAGCGGGCATAGGGGTTGGCTTTGGAAATGACAAAGCTTCCCGGAGAAGCCAGAAATCGTGGGTTCTTGCGGCGTTCGGTGGAAACGGGCGTCAGTACGCTGCGGATGGTTTCCGCCAACTGCTGCATGCCCACCGGTTTCATGACCAGGGACTGGATCCCCATGGATTGGGCGTTTTTCTCACTGACCTGTTCGTTGAAGCCGGTGCACAGAATAACGGGAAGGTTTTTGCGCAACGCCTTTACCGCCCGGGTCAGTTCGAGGCCGTTCATGCCCGGCATGGTCATGTCCGTGATCATCAGGTCGTAGTCCTTAGGATGCGAGCGAAAGTCGTCGAGGGCCGCGCTGCTGTCCGTGTGGGCGCTGACCGTGTACCCCAACTGCTCGAGTACCTGCTGCATCATGTCAACGAGCATCTCCTCGTCATCGACGAGCAGGATATGTTCGCCGCCGCCCGGCAGTTGCTGTCCGAGGTCGGCGGGCTCTTCGTCGACGGCCGTATCCACGGCCGGAAGATAAATGTGAAACTCCGTATACTGGCCGGGTTTGCTGAAGGCCCGGATGGCGCCGCCGCTCGACTTGACGATGCCGTGAACCACCGAAAGCCCCATTCCCGTGCCTTTTCCGGTTTCTTTGGTCGTAAAATAGGGATCGAAAATGCGTTCGATAATATTTTTTTCGATGCCGTGGCCGGTGTCGGCGACGATCAGCCTGGCATAGCTGCCCGGGGCCAGGCCTTCGATGCCGGTGGTACCGTCCATCAGCACAGGCTTCAGTCGAATGGTCAACACGCCGCCGGATGCCATGGCATGGGCCGCATTGGTGCACAGGTTGAGCATGACCTGGTGAATCTGGGTGGCGTCCGCAACGGTCGTTACTTCGGCGGCACTGATGTCCGTTTCGATGGCGATATTGGTGGGCAGGGAAGCGCGCATCAGTTTGAGCGATTCGCCGACCACATGGTTCAGATGCAGCGGCTTGCGTCCGGACTCTTCTTTGCGGCTGAAGCTGAGCAACTGCTGAATCATTTCCCGGGCCCGCAAGCTGGCGGTGAGAATCCGTTCCAGATTCTGACGGGCGCCCTCCTTTTGGGAAACGGTGGCCAGGGCCAGTTCCGTATTGCCCAGGATAATGCTCAGTACATTGTTGAAGTCGTGGGCGATGCCTCCGGCCAACGTGCCGATGGCCTCCATTTTCTGGGACTGGCGCAGCTGATTTTCCAGCTGTCGTTTCTCCGCCTGGATGTTCGTGTGATCCCGTCTCATCTGAAGCTGGTTCAACGCATTTTCCACGCGAATGAGCAGTTCTTCAGGTTCGAACGGTTTCCTCAGGTAATCGTTGGCACCCGAGCGGATGGCCTTGACGGCCGAATCGATGGAGGCCTCGCCGGTGACGATGATGAAACCGGTATCGCAGCACTCCCGGTCGACGGCCTCGATCACTTCAAAGCCGGTCATGCCGGGCATCATGACGTCCAGTATCACCAGATCGGGCGATTCGGCATGGATGAGGGTCAGTGCATGGCGGGGATCGTTGGTACTCGACGCATCATATCCGGATGCGCTCAACAGTGCCTTTATGCTTGCGGTCATCCGCGGTTCGTCGTCGCAGATCAGTATTCGCGGACGGTTTTCCATGAAATGCTCTCCGTTGACTGGTTCCGGTATTCAGGCGTTTCAGGCGTCATTGCCGGCTTCAGGTATTTCCATGTGAAAACAGGCTCCCCGACCCGGTACGCTCTCGCACAGCAAAAAGCCGTTGAGATCCGCCATCGCCTCCCGAACGATGGCCAAACCCAGGCCGTCGTGACCGTTTTTCGAGGTCACATGGGGTTGGAATAATGCATTTTGAATTTCTTCGTCAATACCCGGGCCATCGTCGCAGACACTGATTTTGAACCAACTTTTTTCGGACGAACGGTCTGTGTGGAGGGGTCTGCCGCGCAGTATTCGCGTTTTTACGGTGATGGTGCCACCGTCCGGCATGGCCTCCATCGCATTTTTCAGCAGATTGATCAATGCCTGTTTCAGACGGTCCCGATCCGTGTCAATTTCCGTAAGACGCGGATCGAGGTCCTGATCGAACCGGAGAGTTGTCTCCCCGGCCAGACCATCGCGAAGCATGTTCAAAATATCCTTGATTTCGGCATTGACGTCAACGCCTTTCATCTGCCCGGGCAATCCCTCCGGCGGTGCCGTCAGGGAGCGAACGAGTGTGGCCACACGGTTGATCTCTTCGTCGATAATACGGATTCCATCGGCCACGGCCTCTTTTTCATCGGTGCGTCGGGCCAGGACTTTGAGGTAATTCTTGATGATACTCAAAGGATTGTTGATTTCGTGAACGATTTTCCGGGTTCTGGAGGAAGGCTGTTTGTCGCCCCCCATTGATAGGGCTTTGGACCGGCCGGCCGGACGATCACATCGGGTCAGGGCATTGTCCACGGCGGCAACGATTGCATGGAGCAGCGTTGTCTGTTTCTGGACCCAGGGCCATTCGGCGGCCTCGATTCCCAAAAGCAAGCAGGCCCCGGGGCCGCCGGATAAAAGCGGTATGCACAAAAATCCATCTTTTCCCATAACGTCGATGAGCTGCCGATCGATGATCGTCAGCCGCCCCGGTGGGGCCTGTGAAAAAGAATCCACGGCCTTCGCGTCGGCATGGCAGACCACCGGCAGGCAGTCCGCTGCGGACAAGGGGATTTGCATCCGTTCGATGGCTGCCGAAGAAGCGACTCGCACGGCCATGCTTTCGACCAGACAATTCTTTCCGGGGTTATGGTTGAAGATTACCAGGGTTTCGATTCCCAGAAAAACGCTCAAGCTTTGCCGCAATACTCGCAGGATGGTGTTGCGATCGCCGGCTTGGAGCAGTTCTTCGTAAACGCCGGATAACAGCGTACGGATGCGCAAGGGTTGGGTCAGGGAAGCTGGGGCTTCATGGACGGGTCGGTCAAGGGACAGCGCCTCGGAAACCGCTCCAAGTTCCTCCCTCATTTTTAACGTCTGTTCCTGGGCCGCGCGTGAAAGCCGATCCAGTTGTCCGGCATCGAGATGCAGAAGGTCCGCAACGGCCTGCAGGTCTTCGGGTGATGGGGACGGTACGTCCGCAAGCTGTTTGGCGGCCCAGACGATTTTAACCAGGGGGAAGGCCTGGTGGACATCGACCTTGGCCGCTTTGTGGTAAGCGGCGGCATCCGCAGCGAACCATAAAGGGGTATGCTTGCGGATCAGATGGGCGCCAATCCGGTCATAGCCCGATCCGACAACCCGGGCCTCGGCTTCAAGCAGCGTGAGGGCCTGGGCGGAATCGGCCAGCATCGGCGCACAGGCCGCCGGCGTCCGGGCAAACAGGGCCAGCTTGCCGATATCGAGGAGCAGGCCGGCAACATGGGCCTTTTCAACCGGTTGATAATCCAGGGCCAGGGCCAGGTCCCTGGCCAGCAGGGCGGTGGTCAATGCGTGCCGCCACAGCCATTCAAGTGCCAGTCCCCGTTGGCGGTGGATGCCGTCGGCGGCTTCGGTCATGGCCTGGCTGAGGATGAAATCGACGCCAGCCATTCCGATCCGGTCAACCGCCGCTTCGATGCCCGCGGGTTGCACCCGTGCGTCGGCCGGTTCCATGGCACACTGGAGTCGCAGAGCCATGAAGCTCAAGGCGGGGTCCATCCCGATCAGGCGTGATAATTCAGGCAACTGTGCTGACAGATTGTACCGGCAGTCAATCAGCTTTTCCAATAGATAGGGAAAAACGGGAAGTCGTACCCTGCCAGTGAATTCGGATGAGATGTGCACAGCGGCAGCCAGTTCCATTGGAGTTTTCATCGGTTCAGCAGGAAAGTAGGCTCTGACTGTATGGTGAATCTCCGGATTTGTCAACGAGAACAATGAGATCGCACCGTTTCTCGCTCGACGGTGACTCCTTGCCCGAGCTGGTGCGAATTTCGCGTCTACTGCCCATCCGGATGCCCCCTTTGTTCCTGGTAGATACCGGTGGATAGAGCAAGGCCGGTGCCAACGGCAAAGGTCGGCTGTAGGATAGCGGACGCAATTAAAAAATATTATTAATATCTGTTGGTTAAAGTTTTTTAAGGGGGCCTGCGATTGAATTGCAACCCTGAAGCATAAGGCCCTTTGCCGGTAAACCTGTGGTGCAGGATTCCTAAGAAGAAGCAAGGGTGTGAAAAAATTTACATAAATAAAGCTGCCCTTGAGAACAACGGTTGTCGGGGTCGGGAACCGCTTTACCCAGGGTGTTTCTCGGTGAGGTCGGAAATAGCGTCTTTCAGTTTTCGGTGAAATGTTTCCGGCACGCTTCGGTGCTCGAGGTGTTTGCAGAGTTCTATGGTCTGTTTCAAGGTCCCCATGCATACCTGGCAGGGTTTGCAGTCCCGGATATGGGCCTCGATATCCTTACAAGTCGGGGCATCCAGTTCCCTGTCGATATACTCGGAGAGCTTTTCGAAAAGGGCCAGACAATTGCTGTGGGGTTGGTGGGAATCACTCCGTTTCATAATAAACTTTCAATGCATCTCTTAGGAAAAGTCTGGCGCGGTGAAGGCGCACTTTGATGTTGGCTGGCGTCAAGCCCAGGATTTCAGCCGTCTCCTGGGTGTTGAAACCCTCGACGTCACGCAGGACCACGACCAGTCGATATTTTTCGGGCAGATCCAACAGCGCCTGCTGGATGACCCCGCCGAGTTCTTCATTGAGCAAACGGTCCAGGGGTTGGGATGCCCAGCGGGGCAGTTCCGTGGTTATCGCCGACTCGTCGCTCGGTAAAAACTCGTCAATCGACAGTTCCCTGTCCGGGGCAAATTTGGACCGGCGCTTTTTTTTCAGACAGGCGCTGGTGGCGACCCGGTAAAGCCAATTTTTGAATTTGGTTTCGTATCGAAAGCCTTTCAGGTATTTGAATACGTTTAAGAAAGTGTCTTGAACCATATCTTCGGTGTCGCTGGGGTTGTCGCACATCCGCATCCCGAAGTTGTACAGGCTTTTTTCGTAACGTTCTACCAGTTGATAAAAAAGATCCTGACGACCCGCGTTGATCGCCTGGATCAGTTGGATGTCCTTATCGTTCCTTTTGTTCTTCTCCAACGTTTTCGACATTGTCTTGCTTGCTTGTCACCTGACAGGCATTCCGCATTCATGTGGAGATGCCCAGTTTCGGCAGGATATAGGCCTGCAGCAGAATCCATACCCCCACCGCTGCCAGCAGGGTCAGTATTTCCTTCATTTCGATTCCTTTCATATGTGTTTAACGGCATGATGTCCAACGCTTTTTTGACAGGCAATCCGGATGCATTTCGGCTGGATCCGGTTCGGATTTACCCATATCGAGACGAATGATCGACGATTGGTTACACGGTTGTCCCGAAGACATGCTTCTTTTACTGACCGAGAAAAAGGGTGCGGCAGGGCACCGTTGGGCCGGAAGGGATTGCCGTCCAGAAGGGAAGGGGGGGGGTCAGTGCCTGGCCTTGATGCTGCCGGCGTCGATGCCATATTTTTTGATCTTGTAATGGATGGCCCGGCGGCTGATGCCCAATACCTCCGCAGCTTCTTTTTGAACGCCGCCGGTTTGCTCCAGCGCCCTGAGGATGGTGTTTTTTTCGCTGGCCTCCAATGAAAGGCAGCTTTCGTCAGGCTGGGGACCGCACTCGTCTTTTTCGATGCCGGCCATGTGAAAATCGTCGGGACGAAGAACATTGTCCTTGCACAGGACGATGCCGCCCTCGATGGCATTCTTGAGTTCCCGGACATTACCGGGCCAGGTGTGGGTGCAGAGCCAGTCCATGGTTTCTTCGGGGACTGTCGCCGGCTCCTGGTCGTGCTGCTGGCAGAACTGATGGGTAAAGTGCTCGACCAGAAGGGGGATGTCCGCTTTTCTTTCCCGCAGCGGGGGAATCGTCAAGGTCACCACCCGAAGGCGGAAAAACAGGTCCTCACGGAACTGGCCGGTTTTAATGGCCTCCCCCAGATCGGCATTGGTGGCCGCAATGATCCGGCAGTCCACGGGCGTCCCCTTGAGCCCGCCAATCCTTCTAATGGTTCGATCCTCGATGAAACGGAGCAACCGGATCTGCATTTCGTGGGAGATATTGCCAATTTCATCGAGAAAGAGGGTGCCCGTATCGGCCGTTTCGATGAGTCCTTTTTTGTCGCTTACGGCATGGGTAAAGGACCCTTTGACGTGGCCAAACAGTTCGCTTTCCAGCAGTCCGGCCGGGGTGGCTCCGCAGTCGACCACGACAAACGGTTTGTCCCGGCGGGGGCCCAACTGGTGAATCTGCTTGGCCACGCGCTCTTTGCCCACGCCGCTTTCCCCGAGAATAAGGATGTTGACGCTGCTCCGGGCGACCTTCCGAACCAGGCCCTGCAGATTTTTCATGGCCGGGCTTTTGACCGCGTCCTTGATTGTCCCCTCCGGTGCTGGTTCTGCCTGGCCCACTGTTGCTGCGCCTTGAAACTCCTGCAGCATCTGCCGGATTTTTTCGGTCAGGGCCTTGCCGTCAAACGGCTTCTCGACGTAATCGACGGCCCCGGACTTGACGGCTTTGACCGCGTCGGGGACGTTGGCATAAGCGGTCAAAAAGATCACCGGAAGACCGGGCTGGGTCCGGATAATCTCCGACAACAGTTCCATGCCGTCCATTTCGGGCATCTTTACATCGGACACCACAAGATCGATTCGGCGGGTTTTAAGGATTTGAAGGGCTTTGCGTCCGCCGTCCGCCTTGTAAACCGCTAGGCCGCAGGAGGAGAGACGGGCATCCAGCACCTCCAGAACATTACGGTCGTCATCGACGACAAGAACCGATTGTGAGGAAGAGGGATTGTTCATAGTATCATGGGATCATTCGCCGGAGGTCGATATCTCCGATTTTTTCTTTTGAATACTCTGGTCGATGGCTTCCAGAGCCTTGATTTTTTCTTTCAGTGAACGGTTTTCGGCCAGAATTTTGGCGATTTTAAGCTGCAATTTGTCTGCCCGTTTGGCTTTCTTTCTCAGTTCGGCCATTTCGGCCTCAAGGCGAGCTTCTTCATTTTTCGGTTTGTACGCCTTTTTTTGCATGGTTGGCGTTTTTGTGCCGGCGGTTGCCTCCGACTGCTGCCCAGACGAATCGACTTCCATCTTGCCGGATGATGCCCGGGGCGCCAGGCGAACGACCAGCGGATCGAGCAGGGCTTGGCTCCAGGTCGCATCGGTATCCGTCGTCGAATTGGCAAACGCATGCCACATGCCGATGGCAACGGAAAAGTTAGCCGGCGTATCGGCCAGCAGAAGGCAACAGCAAATTTCTCCCAGCCACGCCCGGCGCTCGATTTTTTCGTTTTTACGTTCCGATTTGATGGTTCTAAAGTGGGCGAGCGCCTTTTCGAAATCCCCATGTTCGTAAATTTCCAGCGCCGCGTCCAAGGCTTCATAATCCTTCTTGAAGCGTTTCCGGTTCATTTTATCGTCTAAATTCTGAAAAATGGACGCACAGCCGGTGAACAGGGCCATCAGTACGATTACACCGATCATCCGGCGGCAGGTTGGGTTCAAGAAAGCGGTCATGCGATAGTTGTCCTTGGATCTCAATTCATCTTGGAAATCGTAGGCCAGGGTTCGGTCTCGATCCTGTTTTTTTGAAACCGTTCTAATCGGCATCGCTCGACAATTCAAGAAAATTCAACTTCCGAACTTGTCGTTCGGCAATAATTGTCAGCGGCCGGGCGCACTGGGCAAGGTGAATCCAAAGGTGCTTCCCTTGCCCACCTGACTGTTGACCCACACCGTCCCATGATGCGATTCGATAATATTTTTGACGATGCTCAATCCCAGCCCGACCCCTTCCAGCCGTTCGCGCTCCCGCTGCCCCCGGTAATATTTGTTGAACAGAAACGCCTGATCCGCCTCCAGAATGCCAGGTCCGTTGTCTTTGACGAAAAAAGAGAGCCTGTTTTTTGACCGGTGCTGGCGGACGCCAATGGTGACCCGTGTGTCGGTACCGGAGAATTTGACGGCGTTGGACAGATAGTTCAGCAGTGCCTGTTGAAGCTGCTTGTGGTCACCGACGATGGAAGGCAGTTGGGGGGGGACCTGAACAAGCAGTTCGATTTTTTTGGCCTCGGCGGCCAGTTTGATGCTGTTGGTGCATTCGGTGATCAGGCTGTGGGGATCGATGGGTTCCAGTTTCATGTTGAGCAGACCCGGTTCCAGCCGGGAGGCCTGCATCAGGTGGCTCAGCAGGTCGCTGATGCGGCTGATTTCCGAACCGGCGATCTCGAGAAATTTTTGTTGCCTTTTGTTGATGGGGCCCATGACCTCTTCCTGGATCATGTTGACCGACTCGCGGATGGACGTCAGCGGCGTGCGGATTTCGTGGCTGAGCATGGAGATGAAATCCGAGCGCATGCGCTCTTCTTTGCGCAGGCGATGGGACATTTCGTTGAAGGCGTGGGCCAGTTCACTGAATTCGTCCTGCCCGCGAACCTCCATCGGTCGGCTTAGTTTGTCCGAAGAGAGTTCCCGGATACCATCCATGAGTTCACGCAAGGGGCGGATCATGGAGTAGGCCAGGTAAAAGATCCCCAGCAACCCCACCAGGCTGGAGACAGCCAGGCCGATCAGGCCGTTTTTGGCAGAAAGGCGACCCCTGCGGTTCAATTCCCGGGTGGCCTGCTCGATTTCCTCTTCGTTTTTAAGCCGTTCGGCGGAAATGATGCCGATCCATTCGTTGACTTTCGTTTCGGGGGTCAAGAACTGATCGATGACGTCCGGCTCCCTGGTGTCGCCTGCAAGATAAGCGGAAACCTTGGTCGCATTGGGGTAGGCCGCATACGCCTCGCTGATGTCCCGCCAGCCCTCGGCAATGTCCTGACCCCCGGCGGTCAATTGGACAACCAGGGAAAGGTTTTCTTCGAAGCTGTTTTGGGCCTCGTTGAAAAAGACCAGATAATCGTCTTTTTTGAGCAACTGATATTTTTGCCTGTTTTCCTCCATGCTGAGCAAGGCTTCGGTCATTTTTTTCGTGGCCGAGGCAATGGCATAGTTTTTCGCCACGATGGACCCGGAAAGCCCCACCACCTGCTGCACATTGATGTACATCACCAGGATCGTGCCATAAAAAATGGCGATAATGACAAGAAACCAGATCAGCAGTTTCCCGGTAATGCCAAGGTGAAAACGCATGGTTGGTTGGGCCTTTCCGAAATGTACGGATGGTCACCCGTGTTCATCCATCTTCAGGACGGACAGCAGTGTCAGTTTCCGTTAACATAACTGGCCGACGCAAATCAAACCATGTTGCGGAAGCGTGCAAATTTCGTAACCGCGTGTGCAAATTTCGTAACCGCGGGGCTTTGTTGGCATACAATTTCGGCGCATTGGGCTGGCGGACGGGCCTTCAAAATCGTGGCATGAGCATTGCTTTTTATTCTAATTTGAATTACAGGCGAACCAACATGTTGGTGTCGCTCCACGTTGACGCTCCAAGATAATGAGGTTGGCTATGAAAATGAATGATCGGCGTCACCACGTAAGCTCCGACCCCCAAGACCGGCGATTCGTTTGCGAACGACGCCGGTTTTCTTATGCGGGTTTCATTCCCGAACGAAGATCCGGTAAAGATCGCAGGGCCACCGCGCCACAGGTATACGGCCGTGAGCCTTTTGCTATCCAGATCGTTTATGAAAGATGGGCTGACTGCCGATAGTCACGGCACCCATTTTGTCCGACTCCCGATAGATGAATTTTTGTTCCCGGTTTGAACGCTGCCCTGCGACACGCAAAGCAGGGATGTATCTCTGATCGTGATCCTTGACCCGAATTGAGGTTCCAACAGACCCTGGAGCAGCGCGCCGCCGCATGAAACGACCTCGGATTCCAAGTTGTCTGACGATCCCGCCTTTTCCACGGGCTGCCGCTATTCTGTTGGTGGGCCTGCTGGTTCTGTTCCCCGGTTTTTGCCACGCATCCCGGCAGGTGACCCTGGCCTGGGATGCCAATGATCCGGAACCGGAAGGGTATCGGGTCTATTGCCGGCAGTCCGGTGAGGTCTACGACTATGCCCATCCGATCTGGGACAGTTCCGCGACCACCTGTACCCTGATCGGGCTGGACGATTACACCGAATACGCCTTTGTCGTGCGGGCCTATGACGGCGACCTGGAAAGTGCCGATTCGGAAGAGGTTTGGCTGGCCGGTCTGATCGCCGAGCCCGAGCAGCCGGAGGCGACGTCCCCACAAGACGACGCCGAGGATCTTTTTCTGACCCCCGTTCTTCAATCGGCCGCTTTCAGTTCGGCGGATTCCAACGACACCCACGTGAAGACCCGGTGGGTCATTACCCGCGAGTCGGACGGGGTGTGCATCATGGATTTGACCAGCACCAGCGACCTTACCGAACTGGATGTGCCCGCGCTTATGCTCGAAGAGAGTACCACCTATATGTGGACGGTCCGATATACCAGCGCCAAGGGCTCCGTCTCCGAGTGGTCGACGCCCAGCCGGTTTACCACCGGTTCGAGTGCCTTGGACGTCGATGGCAACGGCATTCCCGACGACCAGGAAGTGGAGACGTCCATCGATTTGGATGAAAACGGGGTCGCCGATGCCGAGCAGGAGGACCTTCGGTGCGTATATGTCCTGGGCGATACCGGTCAGGTAGCGGTCAGCGCACCTTCCGGAAGCGGTGTATCCCGGATTGCAGCCATGGAGGCCACTGACCTGGATACCATCGGTTCGATCGCCCAGATGCCCTACGACCTACCCTTGGGGCTGGTCAGTTTCCGGCTGGAGATGGAGCAGACAGGGGGCATCGCCCGGATCCGGATTTACTTTTCCGATCCGGCACCCCAGAGTGCCCGATGGATAAAATACGACACTATCAACGGTTGGCAGGATTCCTCGGCCCACGCAACGTTTGCCGATGACGGCCTCTTTGTCGATCTGGCAATTCAAGATGGCGGGTTTGGAGATGCCGATGGTGTGGAAAACGGCATCATCATCGACCCTTCCGGATACGGCATCGCCAAAGGCAATGACGCCTCCGATGCCGACGCCCGATCGCTGACCGACTCGCAATCGTCGTCCGGCGGGGGCGGGGGTGGCGGATGCTTCATTTCCGCCACGTTGCGGACCCACTGAGGCGCGCTTAATTTTTGAATCGCGCCGCCTTGCACCTGGTTTTGTCGGTGGAGAGGAATACGGAAACGATAAATTCGGTGATGGCCTCGATGTCGTCCGGTCCGAACCGGGGCAGCTCCAAGTCAAAAGGGGTGTCGGAGACCATGGCGATCAACGTATCGTCCTCCAGGCAAGCTGGGCGCCGATGACACTGGGATCTGAAGATTTCTATTTTCGGCGCACGGTCTCTTTTAAATCCTTCCGATATCAGGAGATCCACGTCTTCAAAATAGGGTACCAGATTGTCCAGGGACTCGCCGGGAGAATCCTTGATCATGACGATCTGACCGGGTGAAGCGATCATGACGGCATCGGCTCCGGCCTTCCGGTGGCGGTAAGTGTCTTTGCCTTTGCGATCGATATCGAAACCGTGATGGGCGTGTTTGACAACGCCGACACGGTATCCCCGACGTTTCAATTCGGGGATCAGTTTTTCGATCAGCGTGGTTTTGCCGGAATCCGACTTTCCCACGATGGAGAGAACAGGTGGCAAAACAGCCTCCTTCGGCCTTTGGCGGTGCGCATGAAAATGGGTTAGGCGGTTGCAAACGAGCCCAAATTAAGTCGGGCGGCAAGGGATGTCAAGGCGGTCGGACCATGATCGCAGGACCGCCGGATCGGCTTGACCGGCGCTCCGGATCGGGATACAAATCGTTTTCGTTAATGGCGCTATGCGGTCAGCCCAGGAAAATACCCGGCTTCGTTCGTATTCCCTTTACCCGATAAAGAGCATATTTCAAACCCATCGAGGTGCACGATCATACCCAACGTTCAAATTGCCGTGGTCGAAGATGACCCGCTGGTGAGGGATTTTGTGGTGGATGCCTTCGAGTTCAGCATCAACCGCAAGATCCACACCTTTGACAGCGGTTTTGCGGCCTGGCAGTACATTCAATCCGAGCCCCCCGTTCACATTGTGTTTGCGGACATCCATGTGCCCGAAATGGATGGGCTTGAACTGGCCGCCCGGATCAAGGCGGCGGCCCCTGAAATCGTCTGTATCCTGGCATCGGGCAATCCGACGGATGCATCCCGGGCCGAAGATGCCGGTGCCGATGCATTTTTGCTCAAGCCATACGGCATCAGCGACCTTTTTGCCCTGATTCAGACATTTGTGGCAGACGGCGACGACAGGCCAGGGCAAAGTCCTCCGGATAATGGCCGTTGATCCACCGCAACTGGGCTTCGCTGAAGGCGCCGGGAGATTGGGGCAGCCTGGGCAAAAAAGTGACCAGTAAACGCTGATCGTCGTCGCCACCGCCGGTTATGGATTTGGAATATTCGATGGTGGTGATCATTCGGGCGCCCAAGGCCCCCAGTACGCGGACGGCGGCAAAGATGGCCCGGTCCAGAGAGCGGCGCATTAAAGTGTCCGCTTCGACGATATTGCCCACCGGCAGTTTGGGCATCAGATTCAGTTCCCACTGGGATGTCTGGGCCTTGGGAACAAAAACCAGAACCCGTTCGTCCTCGAAGATCACCAGGCTGCGCTCACCTTTTTCATTTCCATCCATTCGTCGGTTTTCCATGATCGCTTTTTCATAGCACTCGAAGAACCCTTTGCCCGTCTCGCGCCGAAACGCTTCAACGCAGTCCCTCACCAGATCGCCGCAGGCATAGGCCGGCAGGCTGCCCCGCCCATCGGCCAAAGAGACACGTTCAGGAATCAGGGCGTACTGCTGGTGAATCTGCTGGTGGGAGGCGTGCAGGCGATATCCGCTGGGAGCATAGTCGAAGCCGAAATTCCAGCCCCACAGGGTTCGGTCGAAATCCATCGTATCCGATTTTTCTATCCGAGACAGGATTTTTTGCCGGAGCGCCTCCAGATCCTGCTCGTCCAGGGAACTTCCAACCGATTGGGAAGCTTCCCCCAACTGGCCGGCCAGGCGGGCATAGCTGCGTTGATAATAAAGGTGACGCATGGCAGCCATGTCCTGAAGGGTCAGATCTTGCAGTCGGTACCGCACGGCATCGTCGGCCATGTTGGCGGCATAGTGGCCCCAGGGGATGTAGGAGTTGCGCCTCAGGTACTCGAATACATGGCTGTGGGCGTCGGCCCATTCTCCCACGATTTCGCTGGCGCCCTGGGCACCGGGGCGCAGCACCATGGCCTGTTTGTAATTGTCGGGAAGATAGGGGTTGTTGGCGACGGCGTCGAAGAGGGCTTCGTCGGCGACCTCGGCCATAATTTTCCCGTCGGCCCGCTTTACGAAGGGCAATCCCCAGGGCTGGCCGCTGCTTTTTTCTGTGCACAGGCTGCAGGCTATATGGGCCAGGCAGCGCAGGTCCCGGGAATCGGTCGAGGTTGTCGCCAGGGCCAGTTGGAGGGGGCGGGGAAGACTCCGGATGGCGCCGGCGGACGAGGATGCATCGGGATAGGCGTCGGAAAATGAGATTTCGGGCGCCGGGGGCAAACGAATCGATTCGGGATCGACGGCCCGGCTGTCGGCCCAGGGTTTGCCGATGTAGGTCGTCCCCCGGAAAGAAAAGGCGTTGGGGACTTCGAAAATCGCGTCCGCAGCCGGTTCCCGGACCGGCCCTTCGGGGAAGTTGGCGGTACTGCGGTGGCGGGTGCCGTCGGGAAAAAGACCCAGGTTGGCCATGGCGGCCGCCGGCCGAAAATTGTCGGCCGTGAAGTGGGGGCGGTGCACACCGTAAACGAACCGTCCCGCCGGAGAAACACAGGTGCGTAATTCCATGACGCATTCCTTTGACTTGGAATTGGTAAAAAAGAACCACCGGCGTCGACAAATGTGTACCGATGGCAGCGTGCTGCGTTTTCTTTTTATGGCACATCCTGGTTTTTTTTTCGAGTTCGGAAGCCCGCTGCAGGCCACGGGCTTCAATTTCTACAACGATATCTATTGGTTCTGGGAAAGTGGCATGAAAATTTCATGAATGACGATGTTTTTTCCATTCGTTTGTCAATCAACGCTCCACGCATTTTCGATCGGCTGGAAGATTGTTTTGATGGGAAAGGAAGGCAAACATGGATCATCCTGCATTGTCTGCGGCCATCGCCGTCATCGGACTGGCCTGTCACTATCCGGACGCCGTGAATCCCAGACAATTGTGGGAAAACATCCTGGCCCGCCGGCGGCAGTTCCGAAGATTTCCGGATTGCCGCCTGCCCCTTGCGGACTACTACGATTCCGATAGAAAAGCGCCCGACAAAACCTACGGCCGCCAGGCCGCGGTCATCGACGGCTTTGCTTTCGACTGGGCGGAAAGACGCATTCCGCTTTCGACCGTTCAAACAACGGATATCGTCCATTGGCTGGCTCTAGAAACCAGCCTGCAGGCCGTTGCCGATGCCGGATACACCAGGGATCGCCTCCCCGGCCGACGGACCGGCGTCATTGTCGGCAACACCCTCACTGGCGAGCAGACCCGGGCCAACACCATGCGGCTGCGCTGGCCCTTTGTCCGCCGGGCCCTGCGTTCCGCCGCCCGGACCCAGGGCATGGAGGAGAGCCAACTCGAACGGCTCACCCGGATCCTGAAAGAGCGGTACACCTCCGTATTCCCGCCGGTGGACGAGGACACCCTCGCCGGAGGCCTTTCCAATACCATTGCCGGGCGGATCTGCAACCACCTCGACCTGATGGGGGGTGGATTCACCATCGACGGGGCCTGCTCCTCATCCCTGCTGGCTGTGGCCCATGCCGCTTGGCGTCTTGCCGACGGCGATCTGGACCTGGCCATCGTGGGTGGGGTGGACATCAGCCTGGATCCCTTCGAGTTGATCGGTTTTGCCAAGACCGGCGCCTTGACCGACGATGACATGACGGTCTACGACCGTGGCGGCAAGGGCTTCATTCCCGGCGAGGGCTGCGGTTTCATGGTGCTCAAGCCGTTGGATGCCGCCCGCCGGGACAGCGACCGTGTGTATGCGGTGATTCACGGCTGGGGAATCTCCTCCGACGGGGGCGGTTCCGGCATCACCGCGCCCAATGCCGCCGGCCAGGCCCTGGCCCTGAAGCGGGCCTACCGGAACGCCCCCCACGACATCCAGGATCTGGATTTCATCGAAGGCCACGGAACCGGCACAACAGTCGGCGACCGCACGGAGCTGGAGGCCATCGCCAGGGCCATGGGCAGGCAACCCGTGTCCCGGGGACAGCTGCGTCCCTGCGGCATCACCTCTCTCAAATCCATTGTCGGCCATACCAAGGCCGCCTCCGGCATCGGCGGGCTGATCAAGGCCGTCATGGCCGTCAACCGCCGGGTCATCCCTCCTACCGCGGCCTGCAGAAATCCCCACCAGGCTTTCGACTCCGCTGCCCGCAGGCTGTATCCCGTGCGTTTAGGCCGGCAGGAATCCAGGGACAGGCAATTGACCGCCGGTGTTTCTTCCATGGGGTTCGGCGGCATCAATTGCCACATCACCCTGGTTTCCGGGGATGTGCCGGACCGCCGGCTGGAGCCCGCCCTGGACGAGGGAGCCCTGATGGCCCACCCCCAGGAGACCGAACTTTTCGTCATGGGGGCCGACAACAAAATGGCCCTGCTGGAAACCCTTGCCGAAGTGATGCAGATCGCCGATGGCATCAGCATGGCCGAAATGGCCGACCTGTCCGCCGAACTGACCCGCCGGGTGTCGCCGGATGCCAGCCTGAGAGCGGCCATTGTGGCCGGCCATCCGGATGATTTGCTGCAGCGCCTGAACCGACTGGAAACGGCACTCCAGGAGACCGATGATTCGTCGCCGGCCATCCCGGGTGGATTGGATGGGCCCGACATCCGGTTGGGATTGGGCCGCAAGGCGTTTCGCATCGGCTTCCTCTTTCCCGGACAGGGGTCTCAGCAGTTCAACATGGCCCGCAACTTGGTGCAGCGTTTTTCCTGGGCCCGGGAATGGGTGGATCGTGCGGATCGGATTTCCAACAAACAGACCGGCATCCCGGTGAGCCGGCTGATATACCGGGACACCGACCGGGCGCCCGACCCCGAAGAGAGGGATCGCTGGTTCCGCGCCCTTTCCCGAACCGAAAACGCCCAGCCGGCCATCTGTCTCGCATCCCTGCTGTGGCTGGAATATCTGCGGCGCCTCGGTATCCGGCCGCAAGCCGTCGGCGGGCACAGTTTGGGAGAGTTGAGCGCCTGCTTTGCCGGCGGGTTGTTCGACAGCGCGATCCTGCTGGAATTTGCCGCCCGTCGCGGCTATATCATGTCTCGGTCCAATACCGTGCCGGGCGCCATGTTGGGCCTGCGTTGCGACGAAGCCGCGGCCCGGGATATGATGGCGAAGGTCGACGGCTACATTGCGGTGGCCAATCTGAACAGCCCCCGGCAGACTGTCCTTTCCGGCGAGACAGCGGCCATTGAAGACATGCTGAAAATCGCCCGGGAAAACGGGATCGACGCCCGCATGCTGCCGGTTGCCAGTGCCTTTCACAGTCGTTTGTGCGAGGACGCCGCCCGGCAGGTAGGAGAAATGGCCCTGCTGGAAACGGCCAGGCCCGAGGCGGCCTGCCCGATTTTTTCCAGCGTCGACGGTGCGATTTTAAAGTCCGAGGGGCCGTTAGGCGAACACTTCTCCCGCCAGATTCGAACCGGGGTCAACTTCATGGCCATGGTGCGCAACATGGCCAGCCGTTGCGACCTGATGATCGAAGTGGGGCCCGGCCGGGTGCTGACCGGACTGGTAAATGATATCTTAGGGCAAACGCCCAAGGAATGCCTCCCGATGGAAAGTACGCCCGCAAACGCAACGGACCTGAATCGCCTCCTGGCCGTTCTGTTTGCCAACGGCGTCCCCATTTCCTGGGAGGCGCTGTTCGAAAAGCGCCTGATCCGGCCCTTCGTCCCGGCGGCGGAAAAGGCGTTTGTGGCCAATCCCTGTGAATCCTTACCCCCAAGCGATGGTCCGGACGAGGACCTGGGCGGTCCGGTCTCCGACAAGCTGCCGGCCGTTCTGGCCGAGGTCTTCGCCGGAGTGCCGGAGGCGCTGGTCAGCCGCTATCTCGCGTCCCGCGGAGAATTTCTGAACCGTGTCGTGCAGGCCGACCTTTCCTTCTGGGATCCGGATGCCCTCCCGGTCGCTGCCGATGCCCGGCAGCAACCGGAGGCCGGGGCCTTGGGAGAAAAGCGCGTGCAGGAAACGCTGTTTGGTCTGATCGCAGAGGCGACGGGCTTTTCCCCCGACAGCCTGTCCCGGAAGTCCCGCCTGCTGGACGATCTGAATCTGGACTCCATCAAGGCCGGCGACCTCATCGCCCGCTTTGCCGAAACCTGCGGCATCGCCTTTCCCGATCCGGCCCTGCTGGCCAACGCCGCTCTGGGCGAATTGATCGACGCCGCCGCGCGGTTGAACGAATCCGTTTCCGAAACAGCACCTGTCCCGCCGGACGCCCTGGAAAACCTGCTCGATCAGGCCGGGCGGATCACCGGCTTTCCCGATGCCGCCCTCGATCCGGACCTGCCGGTGGAAAGGGAACTTCACATCGATGCGGACAAGCTTGAAACGCTGGTCCGGCGAACGGCCCGGGCATTGGGAATTCAGGCCCAGTTGGACATCGATCCCCTGCGTTCCCGAAGCCTGAATCAAATCGCCGCGATTTTAGACCGGCTGCGAAACGAACAGCAAGGCACCGGAGACGTCCGGGGTGCCGACCCTGGACAGCCCTCCTGGGTGCGCAATTTCAGCATGGACTTGGTCAAAACCCCGTACCCCAGATTCTCCGATACCTGGCGGCGGCGGTCGGAAGATGACTGGCAGAAGGCCCGTGTCCTGATTCTGCACAGCGAAGATACCCGCGACTTGGCCGAATTGCTCGGCCAGCATCTCTTCCAGCGTGGCGCGATGATCCACCGGGCGTCTTTCGATGACGAAACGGTCGGCACCCAGGCAAAAGATCCTGCTTTTTCCCACCTGCTGGCACTGCTGCCCAGGGAGGACCGGGAGGAAGCGGACCGCGGGGCCCTTCTTCGGCGGATGATCGAGATGCGCGCAAGCATCGCCGCCCCGGCGCCGGCGGCCGAGGCACCCCGGCGTCGGACCACGGTGGCCTATATCCAGTTCGGCGGGGGCGTTTTCGGCCGCGATCCGCAATTTGCCCATCCAGAGCGATGCGCTGCCGTGGCCCTGGCCGCCAGTCTGCACCTGGAGCGCACCGATCTGCGCGTCCGGGTGACGGATTTCAACCCGGCGCTGCCGGCGGAGGTCATTGTCTGGGAAACGATTGCCGAACTGACCACCTCGGACAGTTTTGCGGCGGTGGCATACGATCTGGACCGCACCCGCCGGACCTTTTCCCCGCGTCTGATCGATCCGCTGGCGTTCAACCCGCGCAACCTTCAATGGTCGCCGGAGGACGTTATTTTGGTCACCGGAGGCGCCAAGGGCATTACGGCGGCCTGCGCCTTGGCCGTGGCCCGAAAAACCGGAGTGCGCCTGGCCCTGGTGGGGCGCACGGCATATCCGGATGAACCCGACGCGACACCCGCCTCCGAAGAGATCCGCACCCAACTGGAACGGGTTGCCGAAAACCGGTTGACCGCCGACTATTTTTCCTGCGACATGGCCGACCGCAAGGCCGTGGATCGGCTGCTGGCGGCGGTGGAAGCGCGCCTCGGTCCGGTCACCGGCATCATTCACGGCGCCGGGCTCAACCGGCCGCGTCTTACCGGACAGGTCGATCCCCAACAGGCCTATGACGAAACCGCTCCCAAGGTCCTGGGATTGCTGCACCTGCTGGATGTGCTTTCGGCCAAGCCTCCCAAATTGATCGTAGGCATGGGATCGATCATCGGCCTTACCGGCATGCCCGGCAACGGCTGGTACGGCTTTTCCAACGAGGCGATGGATATTGCCCTGCGCGGTTTCACGGCCGACCACCCCGAGACCCAAACGGTAAATGTGGCTTACAGCATCTGGCGGGACGAAGGCATGGGGGCCCGCATGGGCAGTGTGGATTTGCTGCGGGAAAAAGGCATCGACGCCATCCCCACCGACGAAGGGGTCGACCGTTTTCTGCGCCTCTTCACCCATGATCCGGACAGCCGCCAGGTGGTCGTGACCGCCCGCCTGGGAGGGCTGGACACCTGGCATCAGAAGCCCGTCGAGGTGCCGGAAAACCAGCGGTTTCTCGAAAACCAAGTCCACCTGACGCCCGGCGTGGAAGCGGTATTTGCGGCGCATCTGTCCCTGGACACCGATCCCTACCTGCACGATCATAATTTTCAGGGTTCTTACCTGCTTCCCACGGTTTTTGGGCTGGAAGCCATGACCCAGGCGGCGATGTTTCTGGCCGGCAGAAAGGCGTTGTCCCGGCTTCAGATAGAAGACGTCCGGCTGCTGCGTCCCATCACCGTGGACGAGCAGACCGGGGCCGATATTGTCGTCCGCGCCGTCGTTGACGAATCCAATACCGACGGCCAGACCCGGGTTCGGGCCGGCATCTTCAAGGAGGGAACCGGTGTCCAGTCGGATTCTTTTTCGGCCACCCTGGTGTTCGATCCGGAATCGGCCGGGCAAGAGGAGACCGTCGAATCTCCCGACGCCCCCTTGCCCCTGATCCCCGAGACCGATCTGTACCGCCCCACGCTTTTGTTCCAGGGGCCGCGTTTCCAGGGCATCCAAGCCATCTGGGAGATCCGGCAAAGCGGTGATAAGACGGGGACGGCCCTGTTCTCCTCGCAGCCGACTCCGCCCGAAGAGCGATCGACGGCTGCCTTTGGAGAGGAGACGTCCTTTGGTTTGTGCCTGGGCGATGCGTTTTTCACCGATACCCTGCTGCAGAGCGCCGCGCTGTTGGTCCCGCAGGACACCAGCCTGCCGGTATCCATCGATCGCCTGGATCTGCACGAAGAATTTTTCAAAGCCGCGACGCCGGCCAGGGTTCGTGTAGGCCTGCAGGGCCAGGAGGAGAACAATCTGATCTGCCGGGTAGCGGCCGTGGGTGAAGACGGAGAACTGCGGGCCGTGCTGGACGGCTACCGGTTGAGAATTCTCAAGCACCACGAGGACTATCCCACCGTAACCGACCTGGTCGCTCCCGAGCAGCGCGACCGCCGGTTGATCCAAGACATTCTGGGAACGGCCTGCCGACAATTGATGCTGGACGCCCCGGTTGTGGACGCGGCCTGCATTCTGGGCCTCCACGACGTGCCGAAGGCCCGGCGGCACGAGGCCCAGCAGCCTTTGCTGAAAAGGGCCCTGGCCCACGCCCGGAAAGCATACGATATCGAAGCGGAAGCACCCGCCGTGAGCTGGCTGGAAAACGGCAAGCCGGTGGTTTCGGGGATAGCGCCCCGTGAACTGGACGTTTCGCTGGCCCACGAAGACCGGATTTGCCTGTGCGCACTGGGCCCCGGACCGGTGGGATGCGACCTGGCCACCGTCAGCGCCCGCTCCCGGGAAGGCTGGCGCGGACTGCTCGGTGCGGATCGCATGGCCCTTTTCGATCTTTTCATGGAAAAAGGAGAATCTCCGGACAGCGCCGGAACGCGCATCTGGGCCGCCATGGAAGCCCTGGTCAAGGCCGGCGGCGATGTGGGTGCCGGCCTGCGGTTGGTTAAAAAAGCCGACGAGGCCCTGCTCCTGGCCGGCAGCGACAGCGGCGGGAATCCGATCCGTATTCTCACTATCGCCCTGCGCCTGACCTGGGGCGCTCCGCGGATTCTGGCCGTCACCGTCTCCGATAAAGCCGCAGAGCGGGTGCCCGAGCGTCTGCTGACGGCCGACTATCCCGGATACGAACCATTGTACGACACTCGGTCCTTCGAAATGATCGAAGGCGGCCCCCAGGGGCAGCTGGTATTCGTCCAGCGGCTGCCGGTCACCTTCCAGCCCAGCGCCAACCTGAGCCGCACCATCTACTTCTCCAACTACATCAAATGGATGGGCCATACCCGTGAAGCTTCGGCCTGGCCGGTGCTGGCCCGAATGTCCGACCAGTTTGCCAGCGGGCGCTGGGGAGGCGTGACCAACTACGGGCACCTGAAGATCCTGGGCGAGGGCGGCACCAGCGACCGGATCGAAGTTCTCATGTGGGTCTCGGACAACAGTGGTCCGGAGAACTCCACCATGACCCTGTCCTACGACTTTCGCAAAATGCTTCCCGACGGCGGATTCGAACGGTTGGCCTTCTGCCGGTTGCAAACCACCTGGGTGGAAATCCTGGGGCCCGGCGTGGCCAAGGTGGCCCCCTATCCAGCCTATTACGGCCAATTCATTGAAGACATGTGCCCGCGCTTCGACGCACTGGACGTTCCCGAACCTTTGCCCGAAACCCTCGCGCACCTGTTCGACGATGGCGCAGATCCCGTGGTGTACCTGGCGCCGGGCGGTCCGGTGGTCAAGCCCATCGTCCGTGAGCAGATTTTCGAAACCACCCTGGCCCAGGCCAACCTGGTGGGCAATATCTATTATGCCAACTATTACGAATGGCAGGGGCAGATTCGGGACCGCTTTTTTTACGAACAGATTCCCGAGTATTTTCAAGGCATCGGTGAGAAGGGAGAACTGCTGGCCCTGGAGAGCCGGGTGGATCACCTGCGCGAGGCCATGCCCTTCGACCGCATTCTGCTCACCCTGGCGATCAGGGAATTGCGCGCCTGCTCGGTGACCTTCCATGTGGATTATTTCCGCCTGGAGCCGGACAACAGTCGGGTCAAGATCGCCCATGGCATGCACCGGGCGGCCTGGACCCTGCGCGACGAAACGGGCCGGCCCGCGGCCCGTCCCTTTCCCGACCGGCTGCGAAAAGCCTTCGAGGGGCACATTCAAAAAGGGGGTACCGACGATGCCAGCCTGTAACTGTACCGGCTCGAAATAAGATTGGCCCGGGCACGGAATAATGCAACGATTCGGGCTCATATGAAGTGTGCCAGGAAGACCCTCGGGCTCAGATTGCATGCAACAGGTTTTGTGTTCCGCTCGAACTAATTTTGTCATTAGTCCATAATGTATTAATACTTACTCCTGCTGAAGAAAATCCGGCAGCTTTCCATCGATAAAACAGCCCAGTGCATGGCTTGACGACACCCCTTGTTTACGACAAGTCGACAGGTAGCCTCGAACAAGGCAGAAGATTTGGGCGCCCTCGATTGAACGAAAGCATCCGGATATCTTTTGTTGAACTTTGGTTATACGGATGTCATTTTCACCCAGAATATTCGTGAACGGAACATAATTAACATCCATAAACCGGAGCACCTCGTTTTCATAATCCCTTAGCCGCTCAAACAGATTTCTGGATTTCGATTTTTTGATCCGACCTCTTTTGGGATGATAACAGGTCCATTGATCGTTTGATAAGCAATGCAGCCAATATCGTTTGCCGTTTGGTCACTACGGGGGTTGGTCACTACGGGGGCGCCATGCAAATCGCCTGTAATTAAGTCAAAAATTTCGAAAATCATGGCCTGATTTGAAATCGGTATTGCTGCCCTGACGCAGCGCAGGGGTGCGGTTCATCCGCAACCGGTTAGCAGAGGCGGGGATAAAACCCGCCAATACGCTGCGAATTTAACCCAAAGTAGGCGTTTCTCCTTTTTCGAAAAATCTATGAAGGCTATGATTTCAGAAGCTTGTCGGTGTTTTTCCCTCTCAAAAGGCGAAACTCTGCGGGATTGCCGATCTCACCGCATCTTCGGCGTTGGCCGCAGCGGCGCATAGCCAACTATAGCGCCACGACGGCCGCCTTGAATCTGCGGCAAGCTCGACAATCGCCTGCTTTGGGTTCAAGCAAACCCTTCAGAAGATTGGATCGCCATGCCCAGAGGTTGCATCCAGTTAATATCAATGGACTGATTCTAATTTCAATACGTTCTGGATGCCGGATCAAGTTCGGCATGACGAGCCTGGAACTTTATAAAAGTTCATCAATTGTGAGGCTGTTGATCAAGCATACTGACGAGGTATTTGCCCAACACATCGACCGGAAAGAAGCGCGCATACAGGTTGGCATTTACCTTCACGCTTTTTCTCCGCAAAGCACCCTGGCCAGATGTTTGCCCAGGCCGACCAGGGTGAGGGTCGGAGGCATCCCCCAGGGTTCTGGGATCACCGAGCAGTCGCAAACGTGCAGCCGGTCGATGCGAGTCGACAGCCGGGCATCGAGATGTTCTCCGATCTTGACCGTTCCACCCGGGTGCGCGGCCAGATATCCGGTCCGGTAAATGTTCCTGGCCCCGGCCTGCTCAAGGATGCCTTTGGCCCGTTCTGCCCCACGGAAAAGTTTTCTGCGGTCCGCGGCGCTCAGTTTTTTGCGGATGCCTTCCGCTACGGTCACACGGCCGCCCAGGTCGTCCCGGGCCTTGACCATGATACGCAGGGTCCGGCTGGATCGGAAGAAACCTTTCGGTCGCAGCACCCCGGCGGCAAACAGGTTGTCCAGGATATCGGTCACGGCCATGTCCGTCATGACGTAGCCTTCCTTCTCCATGTGGCAGCCCGTGGACATAGGGATCTCGTTGCCCTGCTTGACCGGGCCGTCGGCGCATTCGCCGCAAACGGTCACCAGGGGATCAAAGAAGAACTCCCGGCCCACGCCGCGAACACCGCTTTGCCGAAGAATCGCCGGCGAGCCGATGCCGCCAGCGGAAATGATCACCCGTTCGGCGAAGGCTTTTTTGAGAGCGCCTTTCTGTTGGTATTCCACCCCGACGGCAGCACCCTTTTCGACAATGACCCGCTGTACCCGGGCCCGCACCGCCAGGTCCGCACCGTGACGCTGCGCCTCCCGGACGAACATGCGGCTGCTCCACTTCACGCCGTTGGGGTCCCCGTAATAGCCGAAAGGAAATTCCGGCTTCCAGCGGTCCTGGTACATGATTTTGTCCAGCGGTTTCCACGGGTAGCCCAGGTTCCTGGCCGCTTCCATGATTCGGCCAGTCGCGGGGGTGATCATTTCTTCCTTGAGTGGGGCGATGGGCAGTTCCCGACGGGCCTCGGCCACCTCGTCCCGGATGTCGATGCCGTGCCGTTCCAGCATTTCGAACGGAACCGGAAAAGCGGTGGCATAATAGAAAAGAGAACTGCCGCCCACGGTCATCGCCCGGACCATGGCCAGGCCCTGGGTGGTTATGAGCAGGCTTTTGCCCGGCACGCACTGTTCGACAATGTATTGGCGAAGATCTCCGCGGATGGGGCCGTCGGGCCCCCGTTCCAGCATCAGGACACGCTTGTTGCGGCGGCTCATTTCACGGGCTACGGTCGCACCGCCGGGACCGGTTCCGATTACAATGGCATCATAGGCGGGTTGGGGCATGGGTTGTCTCCATTTCGCAAGAGCTAACAGATAGCGAGATCGATGAGAATGAACGTGCTGCGATTTCCACAATAGCAATCAGACTCGCAAAAAGTCATCAGGCAGACCATTTCTGCGGAGACAATCCGTAGGTTTCGTAGGGGCGAAAAATTTTTCGCCCCTACCCTGAGACCGATGTGCCGAGTTCGACTTCTAAAAAAGTGACATCATTCAGATTGGGAAGAAATATCAATGTTTGGGTACCATTTTGTTTCTTTCAAGACAAGCACAAAGGGTTGGAATCCATTTGGGGTTGACATTACCGGCACAGACATCAAATATCCAATAGATGGAACCCGTTTCAAAGGAGAGGGATATGAAAAAATTCTGGATCGTTTTCTTTATTTTTATTTTCTGTGCAAGCGGCACCGCAATTGCCAAGAACAAGGGGCAGGGCAAAGGTCAAAACAAAGGCCAGACCGGAATCGAAAAGCCGCGAAAAGAAGGAAGCCAGCAATATTACGGTGACGAAGCCGGTAAAAACAAAGGCACGTACAAAGACAAAGACAGGGATAGGGATAGAGAACGAGTAAAAGAGCATAGCGGAGGAAAAAAATCGGAGCCCCCGAAAGGAGTTCAACAGGCTGCCGAGAAGGGGAAGGGCAAGAAGAAGGGACTTTGGCAACGGTGGTTTGGGGGTGGCGATAAAGAATAGTTTGTGTCCATCCAGAAATGGCCAATTTAATTTTATCCTGGGAATATCAACTATATGCCTGTGGTAAAACCCGAGCTAAAATTGGTCGTGCGCCTTGATCTCAACCAAATTTTCCTATTTCTGGATGAACACTGATATGAAAAAAAGCGGTCCCCATGCCCAAAAACAAACGCCAGAAATTCGAACGCATCCGACATCTGCCCAACGTGACCCTGGCCGAAAAGACAACGGCGCCGTCCCCGCAGGCTTTCCCCTGGAACCAACCCAGCTATGCAGGCATGCAGCGGATTCTCGAACTGGGCTGTGGCAAAGGGGAGCACAGCCTCTCGTTCGCTAAGGCCAGTCCGCAAAAGCTGTGCGTGGGCGTGGACTACAAAAGCCATCGCATGTGCGTGGGCGCGGAAAAGGCCCTTGCCCGCGGGCTCGGCAATGTTTTCTTTCTGCGAACCCGCGTGGAGTGCATCCGGGAGTTTTTTCCGCCACACTCCATCGACGAAATCTGGCTGACCTTCCCGGACCCGCTCTGGAAGAACCGCAAATCCATGCAGCGGCTGACCGCCGCACCGTTTCTGGATATTTATGCGGAGCTGCTCATAACCGGCGGTCTCGTGCATCTGAAGACGGACAGCGACCGGCTCTACCAATTTTCCCTTGATTCGGTTAAACGCTGGGGCGGCCGGGTGAAGGCCATGTCGGAAAATGTTTACGACGGCGGCCCGGATAGCACGTTTGCCGCCGGGGCGGTTTCCGCCTACGAGCGCGCGGCCCTGGCACGGGGGACGGCCATTCGCTACCTGGCGTTCACGCTGAATTGAGAAGAGAGTGGCGGACGGGAATAAGCACCCGCGAACATGGCGATTTGCTTACGTTCAATCTTCCAGACGATAATAAGCGATCTTATCGTAAAGCGTCCTGCGGCCGATCCCCAGAACCACGGCTGCTTTGGAACGATTGCCCTCCGCCAATCGCAATGCCCGGCGAATGGCATTCTTCTCTGCTTCTTCCACCGCTTTTTTCAGCAGCACAGGTTTGCAGGCGCTGTCCTCGCCGGCCATGTCCCAGTCCATGCCGCCGGCGCCGAAACATTCGGAATCGATCAGCGATCCGTCGGACAGCAAAACGGCTCTTTCGATCACGTTTTTCAACTCCCGAATGTTTCCCTTCCAGGGAAGCTCCATGATTTTCCGCAAAACGGTCGGGCTCAATTGGGTTACGTTTTTATTGTGGCGCTGGTTGAATTCGCGCACGAACTGTCCCACGAATTGAAGCAGGTCTTCCCGGCGCTCTCTCAGGGGCGGAAGATGCAGCGGAATCAAAGAGAGCCGATAGTAGAGATCCTCACGGAAGCCGCCTGATTCAACTTCCCTTTTCAGGTCGCGGTTTGTTGCGGAGATAAAACGGACGTTGATTTTGATTGTGTGATTCCCGCCCACCGGACGGATCTCCAGCTCCTGGATGGCGCGCAGCAGCTTTACCTGGGTCTGGGGCGGCAGCTCGCCGATTTCGTCAAGGAAAACCGTACCGCTGTGCGCCTCTTCCAGCAGCCCCCGTTTGGCTCGAATGGCGCCGGTGAAGGCCCCTTTCACATGACCGAACAATTCGCTTTCGAGAAGATTTTCCGGAATCGCACCGCAATCGATGGTAATAAACGGGCCGTCGCTTCGATGGCTGAGAAAATGGATATGCCTGGCCAGCACGTTTTTGCCGGTTCCGGTCTCTCCCTGGATGAGCACCGAGGTATCCGAGGCGGAGACCTTCTCGATGATCGTCATGATCTTTTTCATCTGCCGGCTTTCGCCGATGATGAGAAGATTCTCGCAGGCGTTTTCCTCCTCCCGGTCGATTCTGGAAAGCCGGCGATGCATCATCCCGAACTCCACGGCGCGCTGGGCCATGAATTCCAGGTCTTCCCGTTTAAAGGGCTTGGTGACGTAATGAAAGGCCCCGACTTTGATCGCCTCCACCGCACTCTCGATGGTTCCCGCCCCGGTGATGATGATGAACGGAAGGTCCTTGTCGATGGCGCGGATTTTCTTCAACAGGTCCATCCCGCTCATGCCTTCCAGCAGCAAATCGGAAATTACCAGGTCGTATTCGGTTTCGGTCAGCGCGTTCCAGGCCTCTTCCGCGCTGGGCACCGCGGTGACCGAATACCCTTTGCGCAAAAAGAACCGTTTCAGGAACAGCAGCATCTCCGGTTCGTCTTCAACGATCAACAGACGGGTTTCCATTTTCTCTCTCCACCTTTACGGGAAGCTCGACGTTGATGGTGCCCCCTCCCAGCTCGCTGTCATCGGCAAAAACGCGCCCGTTATGGTTCCCAATGATTTTAGCGACCACGAAAAGGCCCAAACCTACGCCCTGGGATTTGCCTTCCGTATAAAAGGGATCGAAGATTCGCCGGCGCTGGTGGGCGGGAATCCCTTTGCCGCTGTCCTCGATCCGGATGCGGTGCCATCCGTTCCCGTTTTTATCGATGCGATCCACACTGACCCGAATGATACCGGCGCCAGACATGCTTTCGATCGCGTTCAGAAAAAGGTTGATAAACACCTGCTGCAGTCGATTCCAATCGCCTTGCGTCCAGTACTGCTCCATTTCTAAATGGCGGATGACGGAAATTTTCTTCAACCGGGGTTTCAAAAAATGCAGACATTCTTCCAAAAGGGCAGAAATATCCAGGTCTGCCCGGCTGGACACGTCCGAAGAGGCCTGGTCCAGCAACGCCCGCGTGATATTTCCGGCCCGAAGCGCATTGCGCCGGATGGCTGTCAAACTTTCCCGGCTTTCTTCATCGTCCAGTTCGCCGCTGATCAGATCTTCCGCATGGGCCAGGATGATGCCGATGGGATTGTTGACCTCGTGGGCCACGCCGGCGGCGATTTTGCCGATGGTGGCCAGACGTTCGGAGGCAATCAACTCCCGTTCCATCAGTTTGCGTTTGGTCAGGTCCCGGGCAAAACAGCACGCCAGCCGCTCTTCTTCACTGCTGCGGCGAAGCCTGGCGGCAACGAATTCGACATGGATTCTGCGGCCGTTGAAATGGGTCAGTTTGGTTTCCAACGATGCGATCTGCCGGGAAAACAGCGTATCCAGAAAATCATCGAACTTTTCTTTGTCCCGGGGCAATACCAGTGTTTTCAGGTTGCTGGCCAGCAGTTGATCCCGGGGGATCTGTAATTTGTCGACGGCGCTCTGGTTGGCCAACCGGATCAACCCCGTCCTGTTGATCAAAAGGACCATATCCGGTGACGATTCGATCAGTTGGCGGTGGCGCTCTTCGGACACTCCGAGCCGGTTGGTGACTTGAGCGACTTTTCTTGTCAGGGCGATGTGCCATAAAACCAGAAGCAGGCCAAGGGTAGTGACAGTGCCGGCAATCAGGACAACCAGGGGGGCGAAGCGCTGCCACAAATAGGATGCATAGCTTTTTCCCAACCATTTTTCACGGACCTGGTCGAGCTGGCCGCTTTTGATCGCCTGGCCCAACGCCTTGCTCAAACCGGAACTCAACGGTTCATTATCTTTGGCAATAATCATGGTAAACGGAAAGCGTCCCATGCGGACCCCGGCCTGGCGAACGTTTTGCAGCCCGAATTTGCCGATCAGATAGGTCGCCATCTGGTCCGAATAATCGACAAATTCCTGCGCCTGCCCGGAATTGACGATCATCAGGGCTTCCTTGACGGATCGCGCCTGAATGAAATCGCTTCCGTTGTCCCCGATGATTGACGTTACGTAGGGTTGATCCCTGACGATGACGCTCCTGATGGCGTTTTGATAGGTGCGGTCCGTGGTTTTGTCGGGGTGGTGGACAAACAGGTACCGTTTGACATAGATGAGAATTTCCAGGGTGCTGAAATCCCGTCGTTGGTCCTCAGCCAGGGCAATTCCGACGACAAGGTCCAGATCGCCGTCCTGCAACGCCTGCAGGAGGGCCTCGTTCCTTCCCACCAGATAGCGTGGTTCGGTCGAAAGTTCGGCGCTCAAGATATTCAGAACGTCCACACTGTATCCGCGGACCTCGCTTTGGCCTTCATCCTGGTAGGAGAACGGGGGGAATCCCATGGGAACGCCGATTCGCAGATGCTCTTGGGCCGCAGCCGTCGCCGGCAACGCCAGAATGAGCCATACCAGCAGGCTGCAGAACCAAAGGGGCAGACGGGCGTTCTGATTGTCGGGAGCGTTCATGGAGTTCATTGTTTGTAGACTATGCAATCTGTAGACCTGTTTAAAGTGCCAAGCAGAAATACTGACGGCCTCGCAAAAAGTCACCAGATATGCCATTCCCGCGGCGGCGGGAATCTATAACTATCAGAAAACACTGGATTCCCGCCTACGCGGGAATGACATCAATGGACCCAGTTCGACATTTTACGATTTCATCAATACGGCCTGTTTCCGGATAGGCAATCAGTACCGTTGACCGCCCATCGAAGGACGATCGGAATGCATTATATCCGTCCTGCTGCGATTATTGTCAAACTTTCACAGGCGTTGGTTCAGGGTGACCGTATTTGAAAAGGTGCGTTGTTCGTCACCCCTGGCCGCTCAAGGCGTTGAAAATGGCACGCTTAACAAAGCGAGTCTATGGTTCGATGGCAATCGAAATCCCGATACCGATTGCGATCCCGATACCGAGGAGAGACATTGTAACGGATGTCAAACGATGATCCCCGAGAAACGAAGTACTCGCTTAAGGTCGGTCATGTTAGCCTGCTATTCGTCACTGCCTGACAAATCGGTATCGGGCGATAAGGGGGATCGGACGCCCTTCCCAAAATCGTTTACCCTGTGCCGTTTTCCGCACCCCCATTCGAATTTGTGCGGTCTACCGCACATCTGTGAGCCCCCTTTGTTCCGGATAAGCCACCATCTCATCCATAACGAATCGTTTATACAGCAAATTATTTTTCTGGCACAAATGTTGATCTTATCAATTCCCAATCCGATGTGAAGATACCTGCGTCCCCCGCCATCCGATGCTCTGTCTGGTCGCATCGCTTCATACGGAAATCACCAACCCATCCATTTACTAAAGGAGGAGGAGATGAAAATGACCGGTATGTTGAAAAAAACCTTGGTTCTGGCCGCCGTCCTGGTTCTGACGGTAAGCGTCCTTGCGGTGCATGCCGCCGACAAACCCGAAAAGGTGACCGTCATTTATGGCGGCTCTTCCTGGCTGGGACACTACCCGGCCTGGGTCGGCATCGAAAAGGGGCTGTTCAAAAAGCACGGCCTGGGTGTGCTGTTCCAGAATTTTTATGCCTCCTCCGGAAGAATGGGGTCGCTGGTTGCCGGGGATCTGGATGTGGCATCAACGGGAAGCATTTCCGCGATTGCCCTGATGGCTTCCGGCAGCAAGGGATTCATGGCATTCGGTACCCAGGATTCCTATGCTACGGTCGAAGGCATCATTGCCAAAGAAGACATCAAGACCATTAAGGACCTCAAGGGCAAACGCATCGCGGCCCCCTTTGCCTCCAGCGCCCATGTGCTCGTGCTGGACATCCTGGAACAAAACGGGCTGGATCCGGAGAAAGATCTCACGCTGCTCAATCTCAAGGTCAACGAAATGCCGGCCGCCATGAGTTCCGGGGAGATCGACGCCTGCGCCGCCTGGACCCCGCATTTCAACAAACTGCTTAACATGCCGGGCAACCACATGCTGGTAAACGACACCGAGTTCAGTCTGTACAAGAAGTATAAGCTGGGACCCGGCCCGGACCTGCTGGTGGTTCGCACGGAATTTGCCGAAAAATACCCGAAAACCTGCAAGGCATTCGTCAAAGGCTATTTCGAAGCGGTGGACATGCTGATCAATCAGCCCGAAGAGTGCGCCAAAGTGCTGGTCAAGCTGACCAACCTGAGCATGGAAGACCAGATGACGGTGCTCAAGGACATCACCTGGATCAAGGGCAGCGAGCAGAAGAGCCTGATGGTGCAGCCCGGCGGTTTTGTTACCGGTATGCAGCAACTGGCGGACTTTCTGGTCAAACACCAGCAGATCGACGAGGCGCCCAAAGTGAAGCAGTGGATTGCCGAGGGTATGGTTCCGTAAGCCTTCAATCCTGACGGATTCGTAAAAAGTCCGATATCGGCGTTACGCTTCATCCTTCGTCACTGCGGAGTATTATAAATACGCTGCCTGCGGCACCCGCGATAGCGGTATTCTCAGGATTCGCAAGCCTTGATCTCGGGCTTTTTACGAATCCGTCCGAACAGCAACCTTTTACGAGTTCATCAATCTGAAGGGGAGGGCCACACCCGGCCCTCCCGCATTCCACCGGGGAGAGCCCATGAAAGTTGACAGCACCGCAAAATCGCTGACCATCAGCATCATTTCCCTATTGATTTTTATTGGCACATGGGAGCTTGTCTGCAGCATGGGGTTCATCGAGCCGCTGTTCATGCCGGCGCCATCCAAAATACTGACCCGGGCCATAAAACTGATCGACAACGGCCAGCTTGTCGTCCACACCCTGGCCTCCACCCGGCGCGTGATGGTGGGATTCATCGTTTCCAGCATGGTGGCCATTCCCTTCGGCATCTTTCTGGGCTCGTCCCGTTTCTTCATGGCGGTGTTTGATCCGCTGATCTCCCTGCTCCGGCCGCTGCCCTCCATGAGCTGGATTCCCCTGTCCCTTTTGTGGCTGGGGATCACGGAAACCCAGAAATACTCCATCGTCTTTATGGGCTCCTTCGCCCCGTCGCTGCTTTACATCATCGAGGCCACCAAAGGGATCGATCCGCTGCTGATCCGGGCCGCGAGAAATCTAGGCGCCTCCAAACTGGATGTCATGCGCGAAGTCATCCTTCCGGGGGCCCTGCCCCAGATCATCGCCGGTTTGAAGGTCATGCTCGGTATTGCCTGGACCTGCATCATTTCGGCGGAACTGGTTGCCGCCAGGGAGGGCCTGGGTTTCATGATCATGAACGGCAAAGAGTATTTTCAGACGGACACCGTTCTGCTGGGCATGGTTATGATCAGCATCACCGTCATGATCATCGATGTGGTTTTCAGAAAATTCGAGAGGAGGCTGCTTCCATGGACGCGGTAGCCAACGGGCATAAAATATCCATCCAGGGTGTTACAAAAACATTTTCCGGAAAACGGGGGACGGTGACCGCCCTCAAGGATCTTTCCCTGGATGTCGAAGACGGCGAGTTTCTGGTGATCGTGGGTGCATCGGGATGCGGCAAAACTACGCTTTTGAACCTGGTGGCCGGCTTCGACGCACCGACCGACGGAAAGATCCTGCTGGACGGCCAGGCGGTGACCGGCATCACCCCGGAGTGCGGCATGATTTTCCAGCAGTATGCCCTTTTCCCGTGGAAGACGGTTCAGGAGAATGTTGAGTTCGGCATGAAAATGAAGCGCATGCCGAAAACCGAGCGCCTGGAACGGGCGGCCAGATTTATCGATATCGTGGGCCTCAAGGGATTCGAGAAAAACTATCCCCACCACTTGTCCGGAGGGATGAAACAACGGGTCTCCATCGCCCGCAGCCTGGCCAACAATCCCAAGGTGATGCTTCTCGACGAACCATTCGCCGCCCTGGATGCCATGACACGCCAGGTGCTTCAGGAGCAGTTGGTCCGGATCTATGAAAAACATCGCAAGACGATCATTTTCATCACCCACTCCATCGACGAAGCCCTGCTGCTGTCTTCCAGGATCCTGGTCATGACCGCCAGACCGGGTCGGATCGCCCAGGAAATCGTCAACGATCTTCCCCACCCACGCAATGCCGATGTTCAGCTTTCCAGCCGGTACATGGAACTCAAACGGACGATCTGGGACAGCGTGCAGTCGGAAGTCATGAAAAGCATGGAAGTCGAAACCGGATAGACCGGCGAATGCCTATTCCGGCGTTGCGGGAGTTCTCTTTTTCATATTGAACAGGACGTCGTTTTCCCAGTACGACTGCTCCAGCTTGGCCTGATGCGCCTTGAGCACTTCTCCCTGGCGGCTGGCCAGTTCGTGAACCAGAAAGTTGATCAGGCAGGACATGGGCGTGGGGCTGCCCAGGTAAGGGATGTGCTTGGACAGAGCGATCAACTGATGATCGGCGAATTGAAGGACCGGGCAAGCGGTACTGTCGGTGATCACCACCAGTGTGTGGCCCAGACGATTGACCAGTTTGCCCAGACGGATCAATTCGTTGGGGTAGCGGGACGTGGCTACGATCACGGTCACGCTTTCCGAGGGCGCGATGGTCAGCCAGTCTATGGTCATACGGTCGCTGCCCCTCAGGATGCGGATATTGTCGCGCACCTTGGTCATGGCCCAGCCCATGTAATACGCCATGGAATAGGACAGACGCGATCCGATGACGTGAACCGGCGCTTTTCGATTCAACACATCCACCACCGTTTGCATGGTTTCCACATCAAGGGTGTTGTACAGTTGCTGCAGATTGTCGATCTCTTCGGCGACGGTCCTTCTGAATCGTGCGGCACCCGGGGCCTGCATATCGGCAATGTCCAGCCGGTCCAGCAGTGTCAGTTCGGTATCCACGAAATCCCGCAGGTCCTGCTGAAAATCGCTGTAGCCATCATATCCGATGCCGGAGACGAATCGTACGACCGTGGCCTCGCTGACTTCACAGGCCTCGGCCAGCTCCTTGGTGGTCATGAACACCGCCTTGCGCGGTTCGGAAACGATGTACTCTCCCAGAATGCGTCCTTTGGGTGTCAGACGATCCATGCGGGCAGTGATGTTATCGATCAATGGATGCAGTTGCGGCATCTTCACGGAACCCTCCCCGATGCATCAATAAGAGCTGAAAACAATCAAAAGAAAAATTTCTTTCAAAATGAGCGCGACACTTTTCCTTTCCTGTGAAAGTGACAGGTGTCAACCGCAGGGGATGTTCCAGGGTGCCCCCGGTTTCCGCCCATCGCCTCGATTTTTTATTTTATGCTGTATGTTCTGGAAGTTCGGTTGATTCGACGTTGAACGGTTCGATTTCTTTTGTCTTGTACTAAAACAGAAATGAAAACGCAATTTTTTATTGACTAAAAAAATATCATATGAAAGGAAATATTTCATATAATCTGAACATTAATCATCGCCACAAAGGCTTAGTCGGGAGTATATCCAAATGATCGTCATCGGAGAACTGATCAACGCCAGCAGGAAAGCAATTAAAGCGGCCATCGAGGCCGGGGACGCTGAGGCCATCTCCAAGGTCGCCAGGGACCAGGCCGAGGCCGGGGCGGACTACATCGACGTCAATGCCGGCATCTTCGTGGGCAAGGAGCCCGAATACCTCAAGTGGCTGGTCGAAACCGTGCAGCAGGTGACCGACAAACCGTGCGCCATTGACAGCCCGGATCCGAAAGCCATCGAGGCGGCGCTGGCGGTGCACAAGGGCACGCCCATGATCAATTCCATTTCCCTGGAAAAAGAGCGGTACGAGAAGCTGCTGCCCGTCATCGCGGGCACGGACCTGAAGGTGATCGCCCTTTGCATGAGCGATGCGGGCATGCCCCAGACCGTGGCCGACCGCATGACGATTGCCGACGAGCTGGTGGGCGGTCTTTTGAAGAACAATGTGGCCGTGGAAAACATTTTTGTAGATCCGCTGGTGCAGCCGGTATCGGTGGACACCACCTTCGGGGTGGAATTCATCAACACCATCGAGAAGATCGTGGCCGCCTTCCCGGGGATCCACACGGCCTGCGGCCTTTCCAACATCAGCTACGGCCTGCCGGCCAGAAAATTCATGAACCGGATTTTCGTGACCATGGCTATTGCCAAAGGCCTGGACGGGGCCATCATCAACCCGTTGGACAGCCGCATGATGGCCACCATCATTGCAGCCGAGGCGCTGGCCGGCCGCGACAACTTCTGCATGAACTACCTCAAAGCCTTTCGGGCAGGGATGTTCGATTAGGCACCATTTATATCCACCTCTATGTTCATGGACAGGACCATTTGAACGCAAGTTTCCCATAATGTGACATTAACAGGAGACAAAAAATGGACTCCAAGGGTCTTAGCGGCGGCATCTACCAGCCTTTGTCGCCAGAAGGCATCGAAACCATCCACGATGCATCCATGGCCATTCTGGAAAAGACAGGGATCACCTACGAAACCGGTCTGGAAGAGACGGTGAACATGCTGGCCGACGCCGGCGCGACCGTCGACCTCGAGGCTGGGCGCATCCGCTTTCCCCGCGGTCTGATCCAGAATCAGGTGGCCAAGGCCCCGTCCCGGGTCGTTCTTTACGCACGGGACGGAAAGAACGACCTGGATCTGACCGAAGACAAGGTGCACCTGGGTACCGGCGGGGCGGCCGTCAAGATCCTGGATCCGGAAACCGGCCAGCCGCGGTCGAGCACCCTCAAGGATCTCTATCAGCTCGGCCGCCTGGTGGATGCTTTGGATCACGTTCACTTTTTTCTGCGCCCCTGCATTCCCACGGACATCCCCGAGGCCGAATATGACATCAACATGTTTTACGCCTGCCTCAAGGCCACGGGCAAACATGTGATGAGCGGGGTCAACGACGAATCGGGGCTGGAACGGGTCATCGACATGGCCGCCATGCTGGCCGGCGGAGAAGAACAGCTCACGGCCAAGCCGTTTATCTCGGTGATCACCTCGTTTTCGATTTCACCGCTCAAGCTATGCACCCAGTCCACCCGCATCATGCAGGCATGCAACCGCAGGGGCATTCCCGTGGCCCTGTCGGCGGCGCCCATGTCCGGTTCCACCGGGCCCATGACCATGGCCGGCACCCTGGCCCAACTGCATGCCGAGCAAATGGCCGGCATTACCATCTGCCAGTTGACCCGGGCCGGCGCCCCTTTGCTTTACGGCGGCATCCCGGGCATGGCCAACATGGCCACCATGGGCTACCGGGGCGGTGGCGTGGAGTGCGGCATGATGAACGCTGCCATTCACCAGCTTTCCGCCCACATCCAGGTGCCCAACTACAATTCCGCCGGTCTGACCGACGCCAAGCTGCCCGACGCCCAGGCCGGCTGGGAAAAGGCCATGACCGTCCTGCTGGGCGCCATGGGTGGCTCCAACTACATGCACCACAGCGCCGGCATGCTCGAATCCATGCTGACCGTGGCCCACGAACAATTCGTGATGGACGACGAAATCATCGGCATGGCCTGCAAGGTGCTCAAAGGAATCGAGGTGGATGCCGACCATCTGGCCCTGGATGTCATCGACACCGTTGGGCCGGCCGGCAATTTCATGATGTCGCCCCACACCATGAAATACATGCGCAGCGAGTACTTCCAGGGAAACGGCGTAACGGACAGCAAAAGCCGCCACCAATGGGAGCAGGGCGGTGCGCTGGATGCCCGCGAGCGGGCCAGGGGCCTCGCCCGCAAGATTCTGGAGTCGCCGGAGACGCCATACATTTCCGAGGAAATCGATCAGGCTATCCGAGAAAAATTCAACATTTTACTAAAAACCGTGTGAGGAGAAGAACATGAGCATCCAGGATATTTTCAACGCCGTAATCGCTTTCGATGAGCCCACGGTAGCAGCCAAGACCCAGGTGGAACTGGACGCAGGCACCGATATCAACGCCATTCTCAACGACGGTTTGATTGGCGCCATGGACGAGGTGGGGGAAAAGTTCAGCACCGGCGAACTTTTCGTGCCCGAAATGCTCATGGCGGCCCAGGCCATGAAGTCGGGACTGGCCATCCTCAAACCGCTGCTGGCCGAAGGCAGCTCGCAACGCAAAGGCACGGTGGTGATCGGCACGGTCAAGGGCGATTTGCACGACATCGGCAAGAACCTGGTGGCCATGATGATGGAGGGTGCCGGGTTCGATGTAATCGACCTGGGGGTCGATGTGGACAGCGAAGCATTCGTGAAAAACGCGGCGGAGAAGCAGGCCGATGTCATCGCCCTGTCAGCTCTGCTGACCACGACCATGCCGGCCATGGAGACGACGGTCAAGGCGGTGAAGGAGGCGGGGATGAGCGTAAGGACGATCATCGGCGGCGCGCCGGTGACCCAGGCCTTCGCAGACCAGATCGGCGCGGACGGATACAGTGCCGATGCCCCCGGAGCGGTCAAGCTGGTTAAGGCACTTGTTGCCTGACGTCGAATTGCAGATCACCGGAAAGGAGAAAACCTGGGCAACCGCAATTGAAGAAAAGCCATTTTATCACCCCACCCCGGCCCTCTCCCCTTGAGGGGCGAGGGAGTGCCTGTTGGCAACCGAGTAAGCAGCCATGAAAACTGGGCAACAGTCGGTGTACATCCTCGCTTCAAAGAGAATGCCGTATTATTATACCTGGTACAAATGCAGTTGCCCTGAGGAGAAAATAAGTTTAACTGGCCGCCCATTCCGGTACCTGGTAGCATGCAGGCGAAGAAACCCGTGCAGTAAATCCGATCCGGCGGTCATTTCAAGTCCATTGACCAGATGATCGACGGATGCCTGTTGATGGAAAAACAATACGGCCGCAATCACGAACGGCCGTCAGAAAAGCTCGCAGCTGATCAGGAAAGAGGGTGACCATGAAGGTTTGCATCTACCAGACCAACCCGGTGCTGTTGGACGTCAAGTCCAATCTCGAAGATACCATCGAGAAGATCCACGCGGCCAAGGCCAAGAAGGCCAACCTGGTGGTTTTCCCCGAGCTTTCCCTGACCGGCTATTTTGTGCGCGAACGCTTCCATGAGGCCGCCCTGCGCATGGATTCGCCGGAAATCCAGCGGCTGGCCAAAGCGACCCGGGGGACCGCCGCCGTAGTGGGGTTCATAGAAGAGTCCCAAGCCATGAATTTCTACAACTCCGCGCTGGTGGCCGTAGACGGGGAAATCCTTTTTGCCTATCGCAAGCTCAACCTGCCCAATTACGGCGTGTTCGAAGAACGCAAGATCTTCTCAGGCGGCAAGCATGTGCGGGTGTTCAAGTACAGAGGGCTGACCATCGCCCCATTTGTCTGCAACGATTTGTGGCATCCTTCCCTGCCCTATCTGGGCATTACCCAGAAAGCCGATATTTTCATCACCGTTTTCAATTCCTCCCAGGGCTCCATGGGCGACGAATTCTCCAACATCGAGAGCTGGAATATTATCAACCGATTCTACTCACGGGTATTCGGCGTCTACAACCTGTGCGCCAACCGGGTGGGCTGCGAAGCGTTCCAGGACATGCGGTCCGATGAGGGGTCCCTGCTGGCGGAACCCTCCACGGTGGATGACAACCCGTATCGCTTCTGGGGCGGCAGCGAAATTATCAATCCCTTCGGCCAGCCCATCGTCACGGCGGCCCTCTACGATCTCGACGTCATTTTTGCCGACCTTGAACGGGACCTGGTTCGGAAAAAACGAATCCTGCTGCCCTACCTGCGCAACGACGATCCCTACTTCACCCACCGGGAGTTGGGGCGCATTCTCTATGGCAAGGGGATTCCCGAAATCGATGACGTTTGATCCGCGCCGACCTCGTTGTAACCGCATTTGAAGAAATGCCTTTTTATCTCCCCTCAAGGGGCGCGGGAGCGCTTGCCGGTAATTGCGGAATATCGATGGCCATGGAAAGCTCGATGCAAGCTTCGATGCCGATAGCGATCCCGATTACGAGTAGCCCTATTTGGAATCGATATTGTTGCTCTGACGTGGTGTAGGGGTGCGGTTCATCCGCGCCCGGTTAGCAAAGGCGGGGATAAACCCCGCCACTACATCTGTGCAACACACGGAAAAGCAGTTTTGAAATCCGTATCGTTGCATTCATGACCACGAAAAGAACCAAATCAATCCAATTGCGGTCATACCAGCACCAACCCGCTTTCCTATGGAAAATCCATTTTGAACGCGCTATGATTCCTTCTCGATTCCAAGATGATCGAGATGATCGAGATGATCGAGATGATCGAAAGGAGAGGCCTATGCATTCCGTGATGATCCGTCCGGCAACCTACGACAGCGCCCGTGGCGCCGTAGACGAGGTGTTCGCGCATTTTCCCATGGACCTTCAGGGGAAAAAGGTGCTGATCAAGCCCAACGTGTTGCGGGCGTCCGAGGCCGCCGAGGGCATCGTCACCCACCCGGCCGTATTGGTCGCCGTGGTGGAGAAGGTGGAAACCTTCAACCCGGCTTCCATCGTGGTGGGTGACAACCCCGGCCTGTTCAGCTACGGGGCCAACGAGGCGGCCTTCGAGCAGGCCGGCCTCATGGCGGCGGCCAAGGGCCATTACCGCAACATCGGCCTGGATGTCGTCTCCGTGCCCTTCAACCCGGCTTTCATGGAGCATGTGGGGGTTTCCCGGGACGTTCTCGATGCCGACGTGGTCATCAGCCTGCCAAAATTCAAGACCCACGGACTGACCGTCATGACCGGGGCCGTCAAGAACAGCTACGGAATTCTGCCCGGCGCCCAGAAGGCCCGGCTGCACAAGATCGCCGGCAATCCGGCCCGGTTCCACGATCTGGTGGTGGAAGTGTTCGGGCTGCGGGTGCCGGATCTTTTCATCATGGATGCGGTGGTGGGCATGGAGGGCAACGGGCCGGCATCACCGGACCTTCGCGACATCGGGATGATCCTGGCTGCGGACAATGCCGTGGCCATGGACGCGGTGGTGGCCACCATGATGGGCCTCGATCCCGGCCGGCTGCGTTTTCTCCAGAAGGCCGCAGACACGGGGCTGGGGAGTTGGCAGATGGCAGACATCCAGATCGACGGCAACCTGACGGTAATCGAGGATTTCAAGGTCCCGCCCCTGGGCGGCGAAGCGATCCATGACAATGCCGCGGTTCAGGAGGCGATCCAGGGCAAAGTCGTTCTCGTTCCCCGGCCCGATCCGGACCGCTGCACGGCCTGCGGCGCCTGTATGGAGCACTGCCCGGCCGAAGCGCTTTCCATGCCGGACGATCTGCCCGTGGCGGACATGGAACGCTGCGTGACCTGCTTCTGCTGCCAGGAGATGTGTCCGGAAAAGGCCATGGTGCTGCGGTAATGAATTTTCAATGGGCGCCCTCCAGTGGACGGGCACGGCGCGCCGTGCCCCTACGCGGGGCTGAGATGATTGGCAAATTTTAGGGCCCTTGTTAAACGAAGCAGGGGCGTTTTTTCGTAAGGAGCGGCTTCCAGCCGCGAAAAAATGATGGAGGAATGAAATGAAAACCGCTTTTGTTGTTTACTGTTCTCCGGCGGGGTCCACCCGCCATGTTGCCGAAGTGATCGCCGCATCGCTGAAAGAGAACTCCGTCACCGTTACCACCCTTGAGCTGGGAATCGAGGCAGATCCCGCTTCCGTTGTCGATCGACTGAAAACAGCCGGTGAAGGAGACTGCCTCTTCGTGGGATCGCCGGTCTATCGGGACGTGGCCGTTCCCCCGGTGATGGCGTTTTTGAACCAGTTGCCGTCGGTGGCCGGCCCGGCTGCCGTGCCTTTCGTTACCTGGGGCGGCGCCACCAGCGGGCTTGCGCTCTGGCAGATGGGCCAGGCCCTTCAAGGCAAAGGCTTTACTCTGGCGGGGGCCGCCAAGGTGCTGGGAAGACACTCCATGATGTGGACCGACGACAGCCCCGTGGGGCAGGGGCACCCGGACGCCGACGACGACCGGCAGATCCGGGAATTGGTGGATCGTCTCATGCAGGGCAACGCGTCTCCCTTGTCCCTGGACACGCTCGACTGCCTGTCGGCGGAAGACAGCGGCGAGGTCAAAAAGAAGCTGGGCGAGCCGTGGCAGAACATCCCCAAGAGCGTCGACGAGGAGAAATGCACCCAGTGCGCGATCTGCGTTCAGGTCTGCCCGGCGGGGGCAGTGGCGCTGGATCCGCTGCCGGTATTCGATGGGAACTGTTTCGACTGTTTCAACTGCGTTCGCGAATGTCCCGAGTCGGCCATTGTTTCCCCGATGGATTTTGAGGTCCTGAACGACAAGATCCGCAAAAGGGCTGAGAAATTCGATGAGAAGCCGCCCACGCAGATTTTCGTGTAAGAAGAAGTCCTTCCGTTCGCAAACCAATGACGGCTGGGACTGCAGTGATCGGTGCCTTCCTTTCGCGGGACAACCGATCACCCCGCATCCCAGCCCCTTTTCCGTAAGGGTTTATCCTCCTGGTCCATTGGGCAGCTATAATACAAAAGCCTATTTTTGCACAAAAGGGCTTTTTTGCCTATGAAAACTGCGATATTTCTCCTAAATACGCATATATATCCAGAATATTTCATTTAATATCTATGGGTTAACTTGGACGCCCCCTTTTTGCGGACCCGAGCTCCCCGACAGATCAAATGGGAATTAAATCGGCGATCACACCGTGGCGCGCCACACTCCCGTGCGGCTTTTTTTGGATTATTCCATAAAATTGCAATAGGTTGCTGTGGCGACCCCTTTTTGGAGCCGAAATCTCGCTTTCCGGTTAAAGTTATCAGAGATAATTGTCGACAACCTTATGAACAAGCCGATGCTCTTTGAAAAAGCCAAAAGTATTTAAATATGCAAAGTTGACGGTGTCAAAACGTAACGGCTTGATACCAACTGAGACTTTCATAGTGTAACCTGTTTTTATTCCAATAGAGAAAGGACATCAAGTGAAGAAAGCACTCGGAATGTTGATTCTCACCGCACTTATTCTGTTCATGACATCACCCGCGTTTTCTAATGAAATGACTTATGGCATCGGCGCCAGCGCACGCGACAACGACGCTACACTTTACTTTCCCATAAAGATGAAGCGATTTATCATCGAACCAATGATCTCCTATACAAAAATGGATCAGGAATATTCATCTGCATCTCAAGAGATTGAAGCAGAAACGACCGCCTACAGCATCGGGGTTGGCATTCTAATGTACAACGAGGTGCTGAAAAACACCGATCTGATCTACGGCGTCCGGTTCGGGTACGTAAAAGAGGAGGCTGATGAAGAACGATCTGCTACTGGAAGCGTTACTCGCAGTACAAGTCTCGATACGCAAGGATAATTTATCGCACCAACCTTGGGCTTTGAATACAACTTTAACGAACACATATCCGCAGGGCTGTACTTTAGTCTGGAATACAGGGCCCTGGATGGGGAGCAAAACATTTATGATGGTGCAGGTTTTCCGGAAACCGATATAGAATACAGCGGCTTTTCGACGGAAACCGACATTTTTCTGAAGTTTTATTTTTAAACGACCTCAATAACATATGAAGATGATGGGTCATCGATGACCATGCATAGCAGTGGGTTCGGCTTTCAGACAAAATACGATCCAGCCGATCTATAAAATTATCCCGGTCAGCATCATCCAGAAAGACCTGTTTCCGATTGATTCCCCTCACAATTATGTGATGAATCGCTCCAGGGGCGTCTATGTGGGCTTTGCGAGGCATACTAAACGGACATCAAATCGACGCGTGGTCTGAAAAAGCTTTTTACGAGTCCCTTTAATATATTAAATGAGTAAAAAATTTAGTTGGTTGTTGCCAGTATGGCGATTCCCACGGGGAAAGGGGGTTGGAAAATAAATAGGGCAAATGCCCGAAAAAAGGGTGTGGCAGGATTGCTATTTTCCTTTAAAGCAGGTATCTTGCCCCGGACAACAACACGATGCCGCCCATTGCGAAAGCCGCTTTTCCCTGTATCCACATGCTTTTGCAATGGGCGATACCTTATACGAGAACGGATCCATTATGCTGGTCACCCAAAAGAAACAATACGCCCTGCGCGCCATCTTCGAGCTGGCCAAGCAAAAGGGTGACCAACCGGTTAAATCTTCCGCCATTGCAGAAGCGCAGTCGATCCCGCTACGTTTTCTGGAGGTGATCCTGGGGCAGTTGAAGCGCGCCGGAATCGTCAACTCCAAGCGGGGCTTTTTCGGCGGGTACCGGCTGGTTCAACCACCGGATCGGATTTGCGTCGGGGATATTTTCCGGTTGCTCGACCGCCAAGACGGCACCCATGCCAATCTCGCCTGTTCGTCCAAGGGAAGCTGCCCTTTCAGGGGAAGTTGCGTTTTCCTTCAGGTGTGGGACCAGGCCGAGCAGGCCATGAACAACGTATATGATCGGACCACCATTCAGACCCTGATCGATCAGGAAGAAAAACAAGCCGATATAAATTCACTGTTGTTTCAGCCGACAACGGTTGAATAAAGATGGACTCTTCCTCTTTCCCTCCCGATCATATCAAATCCTGACGACAACTTTTTTCGCCTTTAGTACGGTTGATGCTCACCGTGTCCGGGTAATGGTCTTTTTTAAAGGAACGCGGACATTCATATGCTAGATGAAATTCATTTTTTACTCTTGACATCAATTGTTGTTTTTCCCTATTGTTTGTTTTCAGCCCCCTGCTTTTAACCGATCCGGCGGACCCACGGTTGCAGTCAGCCCTCGCAGCCGAAAGACCCGGAACCGCTCCGAAAACTCGGTGCCAGGATAACGCATTTTCATATAAAGGTATTTTCTCTCTATCTTCAACCAACGGCAAAAGGAGGCCATATGACCAATCCCTATGAAGCTGCATTTGAGCAGTCGATCAACGATCCGGATGGATTCTGGGGCAAGGCGGCGGAGGACTGCCACTGGTACAAACGCTGGGACAAGGTACTCGACGATTCCAACAAGCCCTTTTACCGCTGGTTTACCGGCGGTGAAATCAACACCTGCTACAATGCCCTAGACTACCATATCGACCAGGGCCGGGGCGAGCAACTGGCCCTGATTTACGACAGTCCGGTCACCGATACGATCACCAAGTATACCTACAATCAGCTCCGGGACGAGGTGGCCAAATTCGCCGGTGTACTCAAAAGCCAGGGCGTGGAAAAGGGCGACCGGGTATTGATCTACATGCCCATGATTGCCGAGGCGGCCATGGCCATGCTGGCCTGCGCACGCATCGGGGCGGTGCACTCCGTGGTTTTCGGCGGGTTTGCCGCCAAAGAGCTGGCCACGCGCATCAACGACGCCAAACCCAAGGTGATCGTCACGGCCTCCTGTGGCATCGAAGTCAAAAAAGTGATCGCCTACAAACCCTTGCTGGATGCGGCCATCGACATGAGCGACGCAAAACCCGATAGGTGTGTGATATTCCAGCGCCCCATGGAAAAGGCTTCCATGATCGACGGCCGGGATGTGGACTGGGAGACGGCCATGGTGGCGGCATCACCGGCGGAATGCGTACCGGTGGCGGCCACCGATCCGCTGTACATTCTCTACACGTCGGGCACCACCGGCCAGCCCAAGGGCGTGGTGCGGGACAACGGCGGCCATGTGGTGGCCCTGAAGTGGACCATGAAAAACATCTACAACGTGGATACCGGAGACGTTTACTGGGCAGCCTCGGACGTCGGCTGGGTGGTGGGCCACAGCTATATCGTTTATGGCCCATTGTTCAAGGGCTGCACGACCATTCTTTTCGAAGGCAAGCCGGTGGGCACCCCCGACGCCGGGGTCTTCTGGCGGGTGATCGCCGATCATAAGGTCAAGTCCATGTTCACCGCGCCCACGGCGTTTCGGGCCATCAAGCGCGAGGACCCCAATGCCGAACTGATGAAAAAGTACGACCTGTCCAATTTCAAGGCGTTGTTCCTGGCCGGTGAGAGGCTCGATCCCAACACCCTGCACTGGGCCGAAAACGCCCTGAAGGTGCCGGTGGTGGACCACTGGTGGCAGACGGAAACCGGCTGGGCCATCTGCGCCAACTGCCTGGGTATGCACGAATTTACGATCAAGGAGGGTTCGCCCACCAAGCCGGCACCGGGATGGAACCTGCAGGTGGTCGACACCAACAACCAGCAGGTGGCCGCCGGTGAAATCGGCGCTCTGGTGGTCAAGCTGCCGCTGCCTCCGGGGGCCCTGCCGACCTTGTGGCAGAACGACGACCGCTACGTGGAATCCTATCTGGAGGAGTTCCCCGGCTACTACAAAACGGCGGATGCCGGCTTCATCGATGCCGACGGGTACGCCTTCGTGATGAGCCGTACGGACGACATCATCAACGTCGCCGGCCACCGGCTGTCCACCGGGGCCATGGAGGAAGTTCTTTCCGACCATCCGGATGTGGCCGAATGCGCCGTGCTGGGTGTCGATGACAGTCTCAAAGGGCAGGTGCCGGTGGGATTCATCGTCCTCAAGGCCGGTGTGACCAAGGCCCGGGACGAGATCGTGAAAGAGGTGATCCAGATGGTGCGCGAACGCATCGGACCGGTGGCGGCCTTCAAGACGGCCACGGTGGTCAAGCGCCTGCCCAAGACCCGCTCGGGCAAAATCCTGCGGGGGACCATCCAGAAGATCGCCGACAACCAGGAGTACAACGTGCCGGCGACCATCGACGATCCGACCATTCTGGACGAAATGGAAGAGGCCCTGGAGGGTATCGGCTACGCCAAAGCCAGAAAGTGATGTGCTGCGGTAACGCCTGACTGAATGGGCAATGCAACAACCGACGCCGGGCGCCTCTCGAAATCAGGGAGCCCCGGCGTTTTTTGTCTTATTTACAGTTGATGAAATCGCAAAAAGTCGCATTTCCGCCGGACTCGTAAAAAGGCCGAGATCAAGGCTTGCGAATCCTGAGGAAGGAGGCGTACTTTGGCGTACGCCGCAATGACGAAGGATGAGTGTAACGCCGATATTGGCCTTTTTACGAGTCCGTCACGGTTTAACGCTTCAAACGGCCACGACACGATCCCGGCCCTGCCGCTTGGCCTGGTAAAGGGCTTTGTCGGCCAGCTCCAGCAGACGTTCCCCGTCGGTGTCGCCTTCGGGATATCGGGCCGTGACCCCGATGCTGGCGGTGATGTGAAGGGTCTGGTCGTCGAAGGTGAACGCGAAGTCCTTGACCCGCTCCCGGAAGCGTTCGCACAGCGATACGGCCCGTTCGAGGGAGGTGTCGGGAAGGATGATGGCGAACTCTTCTCCGCCATAGCGGCAGCCCACGTCGTACTTGCGGATGCTGTCGGCCAACAATCGGCCGAAATCCTTGAGAACCCGGTCGCCGCAAAGATGGCCGTGGGTATCGTTGACAAGCTTGAAATGGTCCAGATCGATGATGCACAATGCGAGGCCGTGGCCGTAGCGTTCGGCACCGGAGACCTCCCGGTCCAGGGCTTCGGTAAAATAGCGCCGATTGAACAGGCCGGTCAGTTCATCGCGCATGGACATTTCCGCCAGCTTTTTCTGGGCCCTGCGCATCTCCCGCTTCAGACTCGCCTTTTCCAGCGCGTTGGAGATAATGCGCAGCAACGCCTTGTCGCTGGCCTTGGCTTTGGGCAGATAGTCGTAAGCCCCGGCCTGGATGATCCGTGAAGCGATCAGTTCATCTCCCTGCCCGGTGATGACCACTACCGGCGTTTCCAGCCCTTTGCTGTTGATTTTTTCGAGAAACTCGAGTCCGGTGCCGTCGGGGAGAAGATAATCCAAAAAGATCAGGTCGAAGCGGTCTTCTTCCAGAAGATCGAAGGCCTCTTGAATGGATCTTACCCGGTTCAACTGCAATTGATCGTGCTTGTGCAGGATCTGTTGAATCGCGCTGAAATCTTCGTCCCGGTCTTCAATGGACAGAATGGACACCTGCTGGTCCAGGTTTAAAATGGTTTTGCCGCCGGCATAGGACTTGGATTCGTCATGCCGCAGGGTCTGGATTTTTTTGACGATATCGGAAATGCGGTTGGCGGCACCGGTGATTTTTTTAATTCGATCGGCGATGTTGTCCGGAATCTCGGTCTCCATCTCCATGAGTTGAATATTGCCCATGAGAACCATGAGCGGTTGATTCAGTTCATGGGCCGTGGCGCCGGCCATCTGCAGCAAAACCTTGAGGCGCTCCTCTTCGATCACGGACTCCTGCTGCTCCCGGATTTGCCGGTTGACCTCTTCCAGTTCCGCGACCACGCGGCTCAATTCGGCATTGCTCTGCTGCAGTTTCGTGCGCTGCTGAAAAAGCTCCACGAAGATGTTGACTTTGCTTCTCAGGATCGACGGATCCAGCGGCTTGAACAGATAGTCCACGGCGCCTTTCTCGTATCCGGTGAAGACATGGGCTTTTTCTTTGTTGATGGCGGTTACGAAGATAATGGGAATATGGCGGGTCTTTTCGCTGCTCCGTATCAGTTCGGCCACCTCAAAGCCGTCCATTTCCGGCATTTGAACGTCCAGCAGAATCAGGGCAAAGTTGTGTTCGAGCACCAGCCCCAGCGCCTTGTTGCCCGAGGTGGCGGTGACGATCGAAAGATCCGGGCGGTCCAAAACGGCCTCGATGGCCAAAAGATTTTCGGGCCTGTCATCGACAACAAGAATTTTTATTTTTTCCTCTTCGGCCATGGGTTCGATCCCGCTGATGGGTTAAGAGGTGCTCCGCTTGAGTTGAAACCAGATCTTGAGCATCGATGTGAGCTTGTCCGGATTCACCGGTTTGGACAGGTAGTCGTCGGCCCCGGCCCGGATGCATTTTGCGCGGTCGCCCCGCATGGCCTTGGCCGTCAGGGCGACAATCGGAAGGTCCGTATAGCGCTCCTTCTCGCGGATTTGCCGTATGGCCCGGTAACCGTCCACACCGGAGATCATCACATCCATGAGAATAAGATCAATGTCCGGAAAACCGGAGAGTTTGTCAAGGCTTTCCTTGCCGGTCTTGCCGGTGACCACCCTGACCCCCAGGTCTTCCAGAACGTTGGAAACGGCAAACACCGTGCGCATGTCGTCATCGACCAGCAGTACCCTGCGGCCCTTCAAACGATTGATGCGGCTGTCCATGGCGGCCAGATGGGCGCGGCAATCTTCATTCAGGGTCTCGGGCGGCAGATGCAGGCGGGATACGAGCGCCGTCAGCAGAAGGTCGGGCATGTCGATCCCCTGGATGTTCAGCAGGTGGGCATAAGGGTTGGCCTCGGACCTGAATTTCGCTTTCAGCGGTCTTCCCGAGTATTGAAATACCGGCATCGGGTCCTTTTTCAGGCCGGCGAGAAATTCGTGCTGCCTGCCGGTAATCATCACCGGATGCACGATGACGGCATGCACGTCGTCCAATTCGAGGACGGCCCGGGCGTCTTCGTCCGTGGTAACGGCGACGGCCCGAAAGCCGAACCCGTCGACGGTGTCGACGATGCGTTTGGCCCGTTCCCGATCCGGGGCCGCCACCAGGATACTGCGTTGCCCCATGGATTGAATTTCCTCGATGCGCCGGAAGGCTGTCTCAAGATCGGCAGGGGGTACCGGTCGGGCGAGATGGCCGGCGGCCCCCCGGGTTGCCGCTTCGAAATCGTCGCCGCGAGGCGATACGGCAAATACCGGAATATGGCGGCTTTTGGGGTTGACTTTGAGACGCGAGACCATCTTCCATCCGGTTTCGGACGCTTCCGGGTTCAGGAAAATGGCGGCGGGCAGGTAGTAGTCGGCAAAATGAAGCCCCGTTGAAAACTGTTCGGCCACCAGCGTCTTGTATCCCTTCAGTTGGGCAGCGTTTTTGATGGGGGCGATGGTGTCGTCATCGGTGTCGACGATCAGAATGCACTTGTCCCCGGGGGTCAGCCGGCTGCGGTCGTCGCGTGCCGGGCCCTCCAATGCCGTCGACAGTTCGCTCCGGTTGTCGGCTTCGGCCCTTTGCGGCTCGACCGGTGTTTTGTCGGCAAGATCGTCGCAGGCGATGACCGGTTCGCTTTCCGGCCGTGTGAGCGGAAGGTGCAGGGAAAACCGACTACCCACGCCATGCTCGCTTTCCAGCCGTATTTCGCCGCCCAGGATTCGGGCCAGTTCCCGGGAAATGGAAAGGCCGAGCCCGGTTCCGCCGTATTTGCGACGATTGGAGCCATCGACCTGTTGAAAGGCTTCGAACACCATTTCCTGATTGGCTGCCGGGATGCCGATGCCCGTATCCACGACGCTGATCGTCAGGATGTCGCCCTGACCGCCGCTTTCGAACCGGTTTTCCCCGCGGGAAACGGCGATCTCCAGCCGGATGGATCCTTCGGAGGTGAATTTGAATGCATTGGAGAGAAAATTTTTAATGATCTGTTCGAGGCGCTTGCGGTCGGTAACCAGCTCTTCAGGTACGTCCGGGGCCACATGGATGTCGAAGGCCACACGGTTCTGCTCGGCCAGAGGAGAAAAGGTCACCAGCATGCTCCGGGTAATGTCGCGAATCGTAACGGGTGCCGGGTGCACCTCCATTTTGCCCGATTCCACCTTGGCCAGGTCGAGGATTTCATTGATCAGGGTCAACAGGTCTTCGCCGGCCGCATGGATGGTGCGGGCGAATTCAGACTGCTTGGGCAGCAGGTTCTTCTCCTTGTTCTCCAGAAGCAGGCGGGAGAGCAGCAGGATGCTGTTGAGCGGCGTTCTGAGTTCATGGGACATGTTGGCGAGAAATTCACTCTTGTACTGGCTGGAAAGTTCGATCTGCCGGGCTTTTTGAGCCAACTCCCGGTGGGCCTTTTGCAGCTCCCGGTTCTGCTGCTGCATGTCCTGTTTCTGTTTTTCCAAAATGGCCATGTTGGCTTCCAGGTCGGCCGTATTCTTCGTCATCTGCGCATTGGCTGCCTCCAGCTCCAATTGCTTGAGCTGAAGCGCTTCCTCCGAGGATTGAAGGGCCAGGGCCTGGTCCTGCAGTTCGCGGGTTTTGGCCTGCAGGGCGGCTTCACGAAGTTTTAACTGGGCGGCCTGTTTCCGGGATCTTTCTAGCAGGGATTTTTCCTGACATCTGAGCATTGCAGCGTTGAGGGCCACGGCGATGACCTTGGCGGCAGCCTCTGCAAAGCGTCCGTCAGATGCGCTGAAACGATCCGTTTTTTTCAGATCCAGCGCCCCGATGCCGGTTTGACGAAGCAGCAGCGGCAGGGTGATCAGATTGGCCTGCTCGGCGGCGGCAACCGGTTTGGCCGGTTTGTCGGGGCCATCCGATTGAAACCAGAGAGGCGCCTTTCCCCGGAGCGCATCGGCGGCCCGCATTTTTCCCGGGTGGCGAGTCGGGTCCTCATCGTGGCCGGGAAGCCCGGGAAAGCGGCCCTGCCATTGAAGGCCGGTATTGGCATGGGCAATGTAGAGGTCCGCCCGACACAGGTCGAGGTTCTGGTAAAGGAATTCCAGGGTATTGAGGTTCAGCTTCTCGAGTTCCTGCTCACCGCCAATCAACCGGTGCAGGCGGGTCAGTTCGGACATGAACCGGATCTGGTTTTCGTGTTGTGCACCGGTTTTTTTCAGGTAATCGAGCAGACCCTCGACGGCCCGGGCCAGTTCGCCGATTTCATCGTCGGCATTCATCTCGACGGCATCCGCGAATCGGCCTTGGGCCGCCATGGCAACGTCGTGGGACAGATTCTCCAGCGGGCCGCCGATGCGGTGGGACAGGATCGCCGCGGCCAACAGGGCCCCCAATGCGGTCAGCAGCACGGTGGCGGCGATGACGGTGCCCGGCAGGTGGGCTGCACCGAAAGCGGTCAGCAGATCCTGTCCCTCGATCAGGAAGCTGAAAAAGCCCAGCAGCGCCAGGGGCAGGGCGGCTGCTGCCAGCAGAAATACCAGCAGCGTCCGGCCCAGGCGCCGGCCAAAGACCCGGGCCAGGTAGAACGGATACCGGCTGGGAGAAAGCTTTTCCATGGCTTCGAGCTGGATATCGTTCCGGGGTTTCATGGATTGCCGTCCGATTGCTGGCCTGTCGTTGCGGCCAGCGTTCGCTGCCAGAAATGCCGCACCATTTTTCTCAGGTGTTCGAACCGATGGCTGTCGATGCGGTTGGATTGCTCCTGAAGATTGAGGCGGTGCGCCACGGCCCGGTAAATCAGATACACCTGCCGCAGGCGATAGGCGGCGGTTGGGTCCAGGATGCCGGTTTCGGCCAGGGTCTGCAGCAGACGTACGTTGTCGGTCCAGCGGGTCAGCTCCGGGCGGTCGGCGGCATGTTGCAGCACAAGATACTGGACCAGAAATTCGATGTCCACCATGGCGCCGGCCTCTTCTTTGATGTCGATCTGGTCCGGTTGATCGTCCAGCCGGCTTTCCCGCATCCGTTCGCGCATGTCCCGGACAGCGGTCTTCAACGTCGCCGGGTCTCGCCGTCGGCACAGGATCTGATGGCGGATGGCGGAAAAGGCCTCGCGCAGCGCGGCATCGCCGGTAATGGGACGCGCCCGGATCAGGGCCTGGTGCTCCCATGTCCAGGCATCGTTGCGCTGGTAATCCTCGAATCCCTTGATCTGGCTGACCAGCAGCCCCGAAGCCCCGCTGGGCCGCAGCCGCATGTCGACTTCATAGAGCATGCCGGCCGGCGTATGGGTCGACAGCATGTGGACCACCCGCTGTCCCAGCCGGGCGAAAAAATGCGCATTGTCGATGGGGCGGGGGCCGCCGACCGTCTCTCCGGGGTCGGCCGCGTGGAGAAAAACCAGGTCCAGATCGGATCCGTAGCCCAGTTCGAAGCCGCCGAGTTTGCCGTAGCCGATGACGGCAAAGCCGCGATCGCAGACCCGGCCGTCCAGGGTGCAGGTCGGGCGGCCATGCTTTTCCACCAGATGGTTCCAGGAGATTTCGACGACCTTGTCCAGGATGGTTTCGGCAATCCAGCTCAGGTGGTCGCTGACCTTCATCAGCGGCAGGGTGCTGGTGATGTCCGATGCGGCCACCTTCAGGGTGTTCACCTGCCGGAAAATGCACAGGGCTTCGATCTGATATTCCAGATCGTCTTCGGGCACGGCGGCCAGCTTGCGTTCCAGTTCGGCCCGCAGGGCTTCGGGGCCGGGCGGCGCATACAGGGTGCGTGGATCTAAAAGTTCGTCCAGCAGCACGGGGTGGCGGCTGAGAAAGGCGGCGATCCACGGGCTGGCCCCGGCCAGTCGAATCAGATGGGTCAGGGCGGTGGGGTACTCGATGAGCAGGGAAAGGTAGCTGGTGCGCTGCTGAATGCATTTGAGCAGTTGCAGCACCCGCTGAAGCACCGTCGTGGGATCATCGCAGCCGGCAGCGGCCTCCAGCAGACGCGGAACCAGTTTTTCCAGCCGTTGTCTTCCCGCACTGCTCAACGCCCGGGTGGCCGGCTCGGCATCGAAGGCCTCCAGCAGGCCGGCGGCGGTCCCACCATCGGGAAAACCGGCGGCTTCCAGCAGGCGGCGGCGTTCGTCGGTCGATTCGGCCACCGACCAGGCCTCGACCAGGCCCGACGCTTCCCGGCCGCCGGATCCGGCGGAACCGGAATCCGCTTCCAGCAGGCCATCGAAATGGATGCGGACCTTGTGGCGGTGGTTGTCCAGAATCTCCCGGAAGCTTTCCCAACTGTCGTATCCCATGGAGCGGGCCAGGCGCAGGCGAGCCACCGGGTCTGCGGGCAGGGCATGGGTCTGCCGGTCATCGACTTCCTGGAGGCGATGTTCGGTGGTTCGAAGAAAACGGTAGGCGGCGGTCAGTTCGCGGCAGACCGCCGGAGGCACAAATCCTTCCCGGCCCAGGGTTGCCAGGACGGACTGGATGGCCGGTTCCTGGAGCGTTGGCAGCACGCCGCCCCGGATCAGCTGGAACATCTGGCCGAAAAACTCGATCTCCCGGATCCCGCCGCTGCCCAGCTTGATATTGTCGTGCAGGTTTTTGCGGCGAACCTCGGCGCTGATTTTACGTTTCATCTCCCGCAGGGATTCGAACACACCGAAATCCAGATAACGCCGATAGACGAAGGGCCGCAGCCGCCGCAGCAATTCGCTGCCGGCCTTTCGGTCTCCGGCCACCACGTCGGCCTTGATCAGAGCGTAGCGCTCCCACTCCCTGCCCTGGTGCTGGTAGTAGTCTTCCATGTGATCGAAATTCATGGCCAGCGGCCCGCCGTCGCCATAGGGCCGCAGCCGGGTGTCCACCCGGAAGACAAAACCGTCGGTGGTGGTTTCGCCGATGGCCTGGATCAGGTGCCGGCACAGCCGGGTGAAAAAGGCCTCGTTGGCGACCGGGGCCTTGCCCCCCTCGGTTTGCCCGCCCGAGGGAAAGGTGAAAATCAGATCGACATCCGAAGAAAAGTTAAGTTCTCCGGCCCCCAGTTTGCCCATTCCGAGGACCACCAGCCGCTGCCGGATGCCCTGGCTGTCCCGCGGGACCCCGTCCGCGGCACACTGCCCGGCGTACAAAAGGTTCAGGGCCTCGTCGATGGCCGCCCGCGCCAGGGCGGAAAGATCGGTCATGGTTTCATCCAGGTCGCTGAGGCCGGTCAGGTCCCGGACGGCAATGCGCACCATTTCCCGCCTCCTGAAGGTTCGCAAAGCCGGTTTCACAGCGGCCAGAAGGAGGGGAACGGTGTCGTCCGGCCCGGTTTCCGCTATCGTTTGAAGCTGCGATTTGAGCCGCCTGGCCATCCGGTCGTCATCGTAGACGGTGAGCAGATCGCCGCTGTGGATCAGATCCAGGGCCATGTCCGGATGGTGAGTGCAGTCGGCCGCCACAAATTCGCTGAAGGCGAAGGCCGCATTCAACTGCCGGGCGCCCTCCGATTCGGGGTCGAAGGTGCTGCCCGCGGCTTGTGCCTTCTGGCAGAAGGCGGTCCATTGCTCTTGCTGTTTTTCCGTCAGTGCGTCGTGGGAGCCGGTCATCGGGCGGTGTTTGTCCTTTAAAAGATAATTGCAAAGGCTTCCTCCCCGTTGGCAGGCCCGAACGCCGGCCAATCGATAGAGGGAAGTCGACCTGAATAAAGGTAGCAGATTTGGCCAATATTGCCAAGATCGTTATTTTTTCGATGGTTTACGTAATGTTCGGGGTGCGGCAGGCAATGATTTCAATTTTGTAGTTTTTGTCCTAATTTTATTCCAATTTTGTAAAAAATGACGGGACGGATAAGGAGAAAAGCGATATGTATTGTAAGGATGGCATTGGAAATCCGATCGTTTTGTGGTACGGTACAACAATTGCAGAGAATACTTTTGGATCGAAAAAAACAAATCTTTCTTTCGAGTCCGGCATTGACGCGTCAGTGCCGGACTTTCTACCCCCGGCGGTTAAAAGGAGTGAGTCAATCATGTGCCGACTGTTTGCCATGACCAGCGAGACCCCCGTCTCCCCCATGATTGCCCTGGAAGCCATGGACGTCATGCGGGAAGGCCACGATGGATCTGGTGTCGGGCTGTTCCTGCGGGATCTGGGTGGCCCTTTCGAAGAGATCAAGGATGCGCCGATTCTCTCGGGCATCTTCAGCGAGGAGGGCCTCCGGCGTTTGGATGCCTTCATGATGGATATCGGGTTCATGACCAAATACAAGATCACCATCAAGGTGCCCAAGAATCCGCCTCCCGGTGTTCCCAAGCGCGATGTCTACCTGATCCGGGCCTATGAATATCCGGAAGAGTGGGATGACGAACCCACCGAGGTCCTGTACGACAGACTGCTCAGCATTCGTCTTCAGCTCAGGGCCATGGGTGAAGAGAAAGGCGACATGATCGTCTTCTCTTTCTGGCCAGACGTCATCATGCTCAAGGAGATCGGCGATCCCCTGCAGGTGGCCCAATACCTGAAACTGGACCGCAAGGAGCTGCACGCGAGGGTCATCATGGCCCAGGGACGGCAGAACACCAACTACGCCATCAACCTGTATGCCTGCCATCCTTTTTTTATTCAGGGGTACGCTTCCATGACCAACGGCGAATGCACGGCCTTCACGCCGATCCGGGAGTTCCTGCTCTCCCGCAACTTTCCCGGATACTCGGGCTACCAGAGCGATTCCGAGGTGTTCACCCATATCCTGCACTTTACCCAGACCCGTCTGGGGCTAGATGTGAGCGGATACAAACATATCATCACCCCGTTGCAGGACAGCGACATCGCCGTCCACCCCAACGCCGAACTGCTGAAGCAGCTCAAGCACTCCTGTCGGCGACTGACCATCGACGGTCCCAACTGCGTCATCGGCTGTCTGCCGGACCACAGTCTGTTCATGGTTCAGGACCGCAAGAAGCTGCGTCCCGGTGTGGTGGGCGGTCGGCCGGGTCGCTACGCGTTCTCTTCGGAAATATGCGGCCTGGACTTCGCCGTTCCCGACCGCGATAAAAGCCAGGATTTTCAACCCATGCATCTGGACACGGTCATTGTCGGACCGCAGCGCCAGGAGGTTTCCGTATGCAGCCAAACGCAACCATTAGCCCTTCTACACTAAGCGTCAAGGATCTGCCCTGGCAGATCCTGTGGCAAAAAGACAAGTGCACCCTGTGCGGCCGGTGCACGGCCGTGTGCCCGGTCAACGCCATCGAACTGGGCGTTTTCCGCAAGCGGAAGATCACCGTTTCGCTGGATCCCCAGGGCAACCCCGGCAGCAGTTTCGACGTCTACCACGGCATCCGCCAGAAGACCGACCCGGCTTATGCCTGCGTGGGATGTGCCACCTGCAGCCTGGTCTGCCCCAACGACGCTATTTTTCCCGTACGGTCCGACGAGGCCGACAAGCTGCGCTTCCACATCAACCGAGGCGGCCAGCCCCGCAGCCGGGGAGGGCGGCGCAACGTACCGGGCGGCATCCTGGATCAGATCAAGTTCATCCGCATTTCCATGCTCACCGACCCGGCCCTGGATGCCGGGCGCCACGAGTTCGAACTGCGCACCCTTTTGGGCCGGATTCTGCCGCCGGAGAAAAACCTGAAGTTTCTGGCTGAAAACGGATGGATCCCGCCGGTGCGCGAAATCTATCCGCTGATCATCGGCGGCATGAGTTTCGGCGCCCTTTCGCCCAACATGTGGGAGGGGCTGCAGATGGGCGTGGCGTACCTCAACGAAGAATTGGGCATGCCCGTTCGTATCTGCACCGGCGAGGGTGGCTGCCCGCCGCGTCTGCTGCGCAGCCCCTTTATCAAGTATGTGATCCTGCAGATTGCCAGCGGCTATTTCGGCTGGGACGAGATCATCCATTCCATTCCGGAAATGGTGGAGGACCCCTGCGCCGTCGAGATCAAATACGGTCAGGGGGCCAAGCCCGGCGACGGCGGCCTGCTCATGTGGCACAAGGTCAACAAGTTGATCGCCGCTATTCGCGGTGTGCCGCCGGGCGTCAGCCTGCCCAGCCCGCCCACCCACCAGACCCAGTACTCCATCGAGGAGTCCGTGGCCAAGATGATCCAGTCCATGTACATGGCCTGGGGATTCCGGGTGCCGGTCTATCCCAAGATTTCGGCGACCTCGACGGCCATGGCCGTGCTCAACAACCTTACCCGCAACCCTTACGCCGCCGGTCTGGCCATCGACGGCGAAGACGGGGGTACCGGCGCCGCCTACAACGTCTCCATGAACCACATGGGCCATCCCATCGCCACCAATATCCGGGACGGCTACCTGAACCTGGTGGAAGTGGGTATGCAGAACGAAATTCCCCTGTTTGCCGGGGGCGGGGTCGGCAAGAGCGGCAACCTGGCGGCCAACGCCGCGGCCCTGATCATGATGGGCGCCAGCGGCGTCCAGACCGGCAAATACATCATGCAGGCGGCCGCCGGCTGTCTGGGGTCGGAGAGCGACCGCTGCAACATCTGCAACATCGGTCGCTGTCCCCGGGGGATCACTTCCCAGGATCCCCGCCTTTACCGACGCCTGGATGTGGAAAAGGTGGCCGAACGGGTAGTTGACCTCTTTCTGGCCTTTGACACGGAGCTGAAAAAGATCGTAGCGCCCCTGGGCCGCTCCACGGCCCTGCCCATCGGCATGTCGGATGCGCTGGGCATCAGCGACTACGATGCCGCCCAGCGGCTTAAAATCAAATATGTAGTGTAAGTCAGGTGGATAGACTGTAGCGGTTCAGGCTGTAGGAAAAGGACTCGATCCGATTTCCCTGCAGCCTACAGCCTAAAAGCCTGTTGTTGCTACTATTGGAGAAGATGGAATGACGGAAAAGAGACAACCTTTTACCATAACGGGGAAACGTGAAGGCGAGCGATTGGCCTCGCGGCTTCTTGAAGAACAGATTCAACAGGCTGTACAATCCGGGCACCGTCATCTGAACGTTCAGGCTTTCGGCCAGCACGGCATTGGCGGGCGTTTGTGGAAAACCGACGGCGAACCGGTTTATATCACGGTGGAAGGCCACGCCGGCCAGCGGTTGGGGTCACTGGGATATCCGGGCACCTTTATCGAGGTGATGGGCCCGGTGTCCGACGATGTGGGCTGGCTCAACGCCGGGGCGGTCATCACAGTGCACGGCCATGCCTCCAACGGCGTGTCCAACGGCATGGCCCAGGGCAAGGTCTACATTGCCGGCAACATCGGTTCCCGCGGCATGACCATGACCAAGTTCAACCCCCGCTTCGAACCGCCTGAATTGTGGGTGCTGGGCAGTGCCGGCGACTATTTCGCCGAATTCATGGCCGGCGGCGTGGCCGTCGTCTGCGGCCACTCGCCCCAGAATCCGGACAATGTGCTGGGCTACCGGCCCGCGGTGGGAATGGTGGGAGGGCGGATCTTCTTTCGCGGTCCCCATCAGGGCTTCAGCCACGCCGATGCCAAGATGATGCCCATCGAAGATGCGGACTGGCAGTGGCTGACCGAAGGGATGAAGGCCTATCTGACGGCCATCGACCGCATGGAACTGTTCTATGACCTGACCGTGCGTGACGCCTGGCAGCTCATCGTTGCCCGCTCGCCCCAGGACAAGGCCGGTCCGGGCCGCCGATCCATGGCCGACTTCCGGGCGCAGGTATGGGAAAAGCAGTTGGGCAAGGGCGGCATCGTCGGCGACCTGACCGACATCGACCGCAGCGCCATCCCCCTGATTACCCAGGGCGACCTGCGACGATTTGTGCCCGTCTGGGAAAACCGAAAGTTCAAAGCCCCGTGCGAAGCTTCCTGTCCGTCGGGCATCCCGGTGCAGGAGCGCTGGCGTCTGGTGCGCGAAGGAAGGGTGGACGAGGCCGTGGACCTGGCTCTGGCGTTTACCCCTTTTCCGGCTTCGGTATGCGGCTACCTGTGCCCCCATCCCTGTATGACGGCCTGCACCAAAGGATCGGCCTTTATGGCCCCCGTGGATGTTTCCCAGCTGGGTCGCGCCAGCATCAATGCCGGCCTGCCGGAACTGCCGCCTCTTTCCGGCAAACGCATCGCTGTGATCGGCGGGGGGCCTGCCGGCGTTTCCACGGCCTGGCAGTTGCGGCGCAAGGGCCATGAAGCCGTGGTATTCGACAACGCCCCGACCCTGGGCGGCAAAATCGCCTCGGTGATTCCCAACAGCCGGATTCCGGCCGATGTGGTGAAAAAAGAGTTGGCGCGGGCCGCCGAAGTGATCCCCCATGTTCATTTACAGCAGAAGTTGACCCGTGAGGATACCGACCGGCTGGCTGCCGATTACGATTTCGTGGTTGTGGCCGCTGGAGCGCAGAAGCCGAGAACCCTGCCCATTCCAGGCAACGAACACCTGGTCACGGCCACGGATTTTCTTATCGAATCTAAGACCGACGGCGCCAAACCGGGCAAGCGGGTGGTGATTATCGGCGCCGGCAACGTGGGCTGCGATGTGGCCACCGAGGCGGCCCGTCTGGGCGCCGAAGAGATCACCCTGCTGGACGTTCAGGAGCCGGCCAGCTTCGGCAAGGAGCGCGAGGATGCAGAGGCGGCGGGCGCCGTATTCCGTTGGCCGGTATTCACCCGCCGGATCGCCGAAGAAGGGGTTGAACTGGAGAGTGGAGAACTGATTCCCGCCGACACGGTGATTATCTCCATCGGCGATGCCCCGAACCTGGATTTTCTGCCTGAGGACGTGGCCACTGAACGCGGATACGTGGTGGTCAACGATGATTACCAGACCTCCAATGCCAAGATTTACGCCATCGGCGACGTGGTGCGGCCCGGCCTGCTCACCGACGCCATCGGGGCCGGCCGGCGGGCCGCGGAAACCATCGCCGAAATTCTGGCCGGCAAGCGCCCCGGGGCCGACCGCAAGATGGTTATCGATATTGAGCGGGTCTCGCTGGAATACCTGGACCCGCGCATCGTTCAGTACGAAGATATGGACCAGTGCGGCTCCCAGTGCTCCTCTTGCGGCACCTGCCGGGACTGCGGCATCTGCGTGGCCGTCTGCCCGCAGGCGGCCATCAGCCGCAAGGCCGGGGAAGGTGTGGAATATGAATACGTGGTGGATGCGGAGCGCTGCATCGGCTGCGGCTTTTGTGCCGGCGCCTGCCCCTGCGGCATCTGGGATCTGGTGGAAAACACGCCCATCGGTTAAAAAAAGCAGGCGCGAGCCTGCTTTTTTTTAGATGGTTGATTTGCCGGGCAGATGTGGTAATGGACCACAGAACCTTGGCGATAGGCAAACGTGACAGTAGAGAATATGAAGGCTTTATTAGCACTCGAAGACGGGCGCACCTTTCCCTGTCGGTCTTTCACCGGACCGGGCGAAGCCAGCGGGGAGGTCGTGTTCAATACCAGCATGACCGGCTACCAGGAAGTGCTCACCGATCCGTCCTATAGCGGTCAGATGGTCACCATGACCTATCCGCTGGTCGGCAACTACGGGGTCAATTCCGAGGATGTGGAGTCCGCACGCATTCAGGTCGCCGCTTTTCTGGTCAAGGAGTACCAGCCTTTTCCCAGCAATTTCCGGTCGACGCAATCGTTAGCCGATTATCTGAACGGCCAGGGGGCCCTGGGCGTCGAAGGCCTGGATACACGAGCACTGACCCGCCACATCCGCAACGGCGGGGCCATGCGCGCCATTATATCCACTACGGATCTGGATGCCGGGTCCCTGATCAAACGGGCCAATGCGATTCCCAGCATGGAAGGCCTGGACCTGGCCAGGGATGTGACCACGGAAACCGCCTACCGGTGGCAGGACGGCCGACCTGAATTCCTGGCCGCCGACGAGATCGTGGATGCCGGCATCTGGCGGCAGCGGGAAACTCGGCCGTCGGTGGTGGCCATCGATTTCGGTCTCAAATACAATATTGCCCGCTGCCTGGAAAAGGCCGGCTTTGAAGTGGTGGTAGTTCCGGCTGCGACCGAGGCCAGTACGATCATGACCATGGCACCGGACGGCCTTTTCCTGTCAAACGGTCCCGGCGACCCGGAACCGGTGACGTACGGGATCGAAACTACCCGGGAGCTTTTGGGCCGGCTGCCCATTTTCGGCATCTGCCTGGGCAACCAGATTCTGGGCCTGGCCCTGGGCGGGCGAACCTACAAATTGAAATTCGGCCACCGCGGGGCCAACCAGCCGGTCAAGAACCTGGCAACGGGCAAAGTCGAAATTACCTCCCAGAATCACGGTTTTGCGGTGGACATGAAGAGCCTGCCCAGTGATGACGTCGAGGTGACCCACATCAACCTGAATGACAACACCGTTGAAGGCATCCGGCATCGGCGGCTGACCGCCTTTGCCGTCCAGTACCATCCGGAGGCGTCTCCGGGACCGCACGACGCGGCGTACTTGTTTGACCAGTTCAAAACCATGATGAAAACGAACTGAGCATGCCCAAACGCACGGACATCCACAAAATCCTGATCATCGGCGCCGGCCCGATCATTATCGGCCAGGCCTGTGAATTTGACTACTCCGGCACCCAGGCGTGCAAGGCGCTGAAGGAAGAAGGCTACGAGGTGGTGCTGGTCAATTCAAATCCGGCCACCATCATGACCGACCCGGAGACAGCCGACCGGACCTACATCGAGCCGGTCACGCCCGAAGCCGTGGCCAAGATCATCGAAAAAGAGCGCCCCGATGCCCTGCTGCCAACTCTCGGCGGACAGACCGGTTTGAACACCGCCGTGGAAGTGGCCAAGATGGGGGTGTTGGATCAGTTCGGCGTGGAACTGATCGGCGCTTGTCTGGACGCCATCGAAAAAGCCGAATCCCGGGACCGTTTCCGGGAGGCCATGAACCGCATCGGCCTGCGCATTCCCAACAGCGGTATCGCCAACACCATAGAGCAGGCCCGCGAAATCGCCGATACCATCGGCTTTCCGCTGATCGTTCGCCCCAGCTATACCCTGGGCGGTACCGGCGGCGGGGTGGCCTACAATCCCGAGGATCTCGAGAAAATCGCCAAGGCCGGTCTAGACGCCAGCCTGACCAGTCAGGTGATGCTGGAAGAGTCGGTCCTGGGCTGGAAAGAGTACGAACTGGAGGTCATGCGCGACCACGCCGACAATGTGGTCATCATCTGTTCCATCGAGAACCTGGACCCCATGGGCGTGCACACCGGCGATTCCATCACCGTGGCCCCGGCCCAAACCCTCACGGACCGGGAATACCAGGTCATGCGTGACGCCTCCTTGGCCATCATGCGGGAGATCGGCGTGGATACCGGCGGTTCCAACGTGCAGTTCGCCATCAATCCAAAAAACGGCGACATGATCGTGGTGGAAATGAACCCCCGGGTGTCGCGCAGCAGCGCCCTGGCCTCCAAGGCCACCGGATTCCCCATTGCCAAGATTGCCGCCAAGCTGGCCGTGGGTTATACCCTGGACGAGATCGCCAACGACATCACCGGCGAAACCCTGGCCTCCTTCGAGCCCACCCTGGACTATTGTGTGGTCAAGATTCCCCGCTGGACGTTCGAAAAATTTCCCGAAACCCAGGACCTGTTGACCACCTCCATGAAGTCGGTGGGGGAAACCATGGCCATCGGCCGCACTTTCAAAGAAGCCTTCCAGAAGGGCCTGCGCTCTTTGGAGATCGGCCGCTTCGGTTTCGGGGCTGACGGCAAGGACCGCCCGGAGGCCGACGGCGAACCGCCCGGCATTGAAGAGATCGAACAGAAACTGGCCATCCCCAACTCCCAGCGGATTTTCTACCTGCGCCATGCCTTCCAGGCCGGAATGTCCATCGAGGACATTTACCGGATCACGGACATCGATCCTTGGTTTCTTTACCAGTTGGAACAGATCTTTCGGATGGAGCAGGAACTGGTCCGGTCGCGGGAGGCAGCCGAACAATCGTCCGGGGCGCCCGAGGGCAGCCTCCCCGATTCGGAGCTGCTGTCGAGGGCCAAGGTATTCGGTTTCTCCGACGTCCAGATCGCCCATTTGACCGGCAGCACGGAAAAGGCGGTGGAGCGGACGCGCAAGGCCATGGGGCTGCGGCCGGTGTACAAACTGGTGGACACCTGCGCGGCCGAGTTCCGGGCCGCCACGCCCTATTACTACTCCACTTACGAAACCGAGTGCGAGGCCCGGGTGTCGGACCGCAAGAAGGTGATGATCCTGGGCGGCGGCCCCAACCGAATCGGCCAGGGTATCGAATTCGACTACTGCTGTGTGCATGCCTCCTTTGCGTTAAAGGAAGAAGGCGTGGAGAGCATCATGGTCAACAGCAATCCCGAGACGGTCAGCACCGACTACGACACGTCGGACAAACTCTACTTCGAGCCGCTGACCCGCGAGGACGTGCTGCACATTGTCGAAAAGGAGAAGCCCGACGGGGTCATCGTGCAGTTCGGTGGTCAGACGCCGTTGAATCTTTCCACTCCGCTGCAACAGGAGGGGGTTCCCATTCTGGGCACCCAGCCGGAAAGCATCGACCGGGCCGAGGACCGGGAGCTGTTCCAGGCCATGCTGAAAAAGCTCGGGCTCAAACAGCCGGCCAATGGTACAGCCCTTTCCATTAAAGAAGCCCTTGCCATTGCCGATGACATCGGCTATCCGGTGATTGTGCGCCCCTCTTTCGTGCTGGGCGGCCGGGCCATGAAGATCGTCTACGATCCCAAAGATATGGAAAATTTCACCCGGCTGGCGATCCTGGCCTCTCCGGGACACCCGGTACTTATCGACAAATTCTTGGAAGCCGCCGTGGAGGTGGACGTGGATGCCATTTGCGACGGTGCGACCACGATTATCGGCGGCATCATGGAGCACATCGAGGCGGCCGGCGTTCACAGCGGGGACTCGGCTTGCGTGTTGCCGCCTTACAGCATCGCCGGAGAGATGATCGAACAGATCAAGGCGGCAACCAAGGCCATGGCGGCGGAACTGAACGTCGTGGGCCTGATGAACGTACAGTACGCCATCAAGGACCACGCGCTTTACGTGATCGAGGTCAATCCCCGGGCATCGCGAACGGTTCCTTTTGTGAGTAAGGCCACCGGCGTACCCCTGGCCAAGCTGGCCACCAAGATCATGCTGGGTAAAACCCTGGCCGAGCTGGGACTTACTGCCGAGGTCGTGCCCGCTCATCTATCGGTGAAAGAGGCCGTGCTGCCTTTCGACCGCTTCCCCGACGTGGATACCCTATTGGGGCCGGAAATGAAATCCACCGGCGAGGTCATGGGCATCGGTAACGATTTCGGACTGGCCTACGCCAAGGCCCAGTTGGGGGCCGGCCAGAAGCTGCCTCTTTCCGGAACGGTTTTCATCAGTGTGGGTGATGAGGACAAGGCCGCCATCCTGCCCGTGGCCCGTCAATTTGCCGATATGGGGTTCACCCTTCTGGCTACCGACGGTACTTGGTCCCGACTGGATGCCAACGGGATACCCGCCCAACGGATCAACAAAGTCTCCCAGGGCCGGCCCCATGCGGCCGATGCCATCAAGAACGGCCGCATTCAACTGATCGTCAACACCGGCACCGGTCAGGCGCCCCGCCGGGACGGTTATACCATTCGGCGGGCAGCGATTAAATTCAAGGTTCCCTATGCCACGACAACCGCCGGTGCCTTGGCGGTCTGCCGGGCGGTGGCTGCTTTGAGGGAACAACCCTTTGTCGTGAAACCCATTCAGGATTACCACGGATAGCGGACCGATCCGCATCAGCCAAAACCTCCAGCCTGTAGAGCAATGATCATGAACCCATCGCCGACCATCGACCGGAACTGTTTCGACGAAGACAAACCCCGCGAAGCCTGCGGCCTTTTCGGCGCCTTCGGGCACCCGGATGCGGCCAAGATGTGCTATTTCGGGCTGTACGCCCTCCAGCACCGGGGGCAGGAGAGTGCCGGCATCGCGGTAGTCGACAACGGTCTCATGGACGAATACAAGGGCATGGGGCTGGTGCCGGATGTCTTCGATATGGACATCCTGGATCGCCTGAACGGCTCCGCCGCCGTCGGCCACGTGCGCTACTCTACAACGGGCAGCTCGGTGGTGGCCAACGCCCAGCCACTGGTGGTGCGTCATCGTAACCGGGCCTATGCCGTGGCCCACAATGGCAACTTGGTCAATGCCCATTTCATCAAGGCGGAACTCGAGGATGCCGGATCGATTTTCCAGACCACCATGGACAGCGAGGTGTTTTTACACCTGTTCGTCCGCAACCTTCAGCTGGGGTTCGAGGAATCCCTGAAGGCGTCGGTGGCCCGCATCAAAGGGGCCTTTTCCATGATTTTGCTGACCAGCCGTGGGGAAATGATCGGCATCAAAGACCCAAACGGCTTCCGCCCCCTTTGCCTGGGTAAGCTCAACGGCGCCTATATTCTGGCGTCGGAAACCTGTGCCCTGGACCTGGTGCAGGCCGAATTCGTGCGGGAACTGGATCCGGGAGAGATCGTCATCATCAGCAAGGACGGCGTCAGAAGCATTCACACCAATACGCCCCGACAGCGCTCCTTCTGTATTTTCGAGTTTATCTATTTTGCCCGGCCGGACTCGACTTTTTTCGGTCACAACGTTTACCTGACCCGCAAGGCCCACGGCCGCCAGCTAGCCAAAGAATCGCCCGTCGATGCTGACCTGGTCATGCCATTTCCCGACTCGGGCGTATATGCCGGCCTGGGCTATTCCGAAGCGTCCGGCATTCCCTTCGAAACGGGCATGATCCGCAACCACTATGTGGGCCGCACCTTCATTCAACCTACCCAGAGCATGCGGGACTTCAGCGTACGCGTCAAACTCAACCCCATCAAGGAACTGCTCAAGGGCAAGGACATCATCATTATCGAAGATTCCATCATTCGCGGTACTACGGCCAAAACCCGGGTCAAGGCCCTGCGGGAACTGGGGGTCAAGCGGGTTCACCTGCGGGTCAGCGGGCCGGCTCACCGGTTTCCCTGCCATTACGGCATCGATTTTTCCACCAAGGGGGAGTTGATCGCCGCCAAAATGAACGTGGACGATCTCGGCAAGCATCTGGGTCTGGATTCTTTGCGCTACCTGAGCCTCGAAGGGCTGCTCACCTCTACGGGAATCGACAACCCCGCCGACCATTTCTGCAAGGCCTGCTTCGACGGCTGCTATCCGGTCCAGTTTGACGAAAACCTGTCCAAGCACTGCATGGAGACCCGATTGTCGAAATAGGCTTGCCTTTCCGGGTCCGGCAAACTAAAATACTTGTGATCGTTGGTATCTGGCAATCACCATTGCTATGGGGGAGTTATGATCGAGTCCAAGTACCTGAAGGAAAATATCGAGAACATCCAGCGGCTCATGTCCATTTCCGCCCTAAGGCACTTCGAAACCCGCAATCTGGGAAAGCTGCTGCGCCTCAGCAAAATCCGCCAGTACGAAGATGGTGAGATCATTATCCAGGAAGGGGACATGGATCCCTGGCTCTATTTTCTCCTGTCCGGGAAAATCCGTGTCACCAAAGAGGGCGAGGAGATCGGAACCATCGGTAAAAAGGGCGAGATTTTCGGGGAAATGCGCATTATCGACGACCAGTCCCGCAGTGCCACCGTCCTGGCTGCGGGGAAAACCATCTGCTTGGCCGTGGACACTTCGGCCGGCAACCGACTCTCCACTTCCGACCAGAAAGACGAACGGCTGGACTTTCTGCTGCTGCTCTACCGCATTTTTGCCGAATACATCACCTACCGCCTGCGCCTGACCAACGAAGAGTTGATCCGCTCCAAAAAAGAAGTACGACGCCTGGGCGGCACCCCCAGTCCGGAAACGGAACCGGATGACGACATCGACCTGGATCAACTGATGAAACCTGTCTGATGCGCAAAACCGTTGCTTTTTCCCGGCGTTCGGCCAATGTTTTTTTTCATCTCCTTACCCGCTGCAACCTGCACTGCCGCCACTGCTACATCAATCCCGAACAGCACGGCAGTCGCACGCTGGACATCGGCACCATCGAACAGTGGCTGGTGCTTTTTGCCGAACGGCACCCGCAGGCCAACGTCATCTTTCTGGGCGGCGAACCGACGATGCATCCCGATCTTGCCCAAGCCGTCCAAAGCGCCCGCTCGCTTGCCTACGGATCGGTGACCATCGATACCAACGGGTATCTTTTCCACGATATTCTGGATCGGGTGACTCCGCAGGAGGTGGATTTTTTCAGTTTCAGCCTGGATGGCCCCGACTCCTCGGTCAACGATCCTTTGCGCGGACCGGGCAGCTTCGAAGCCTGCACGCGAGGCATCGCAGCCGCCAAAGCCAGGGGGTTTGCCGTCAGTCTGATTTATACGGTCAGCCAGGCCAATATCGACCACCTGTCGGCCATGCCTCAGCTGCTGGAATCGCTGGGAATCGACCGCTTTTTTATCCAGGTGATCGGCGTCCGGGGACAATGGGCCGAAGATTCCCGGCAGCGGGAAACGCTGGCGCAGGTGGATCGGGACACCTGGCTGGAAGTGATCCCGAAGGTGGCCGAGGAAAGCGCCCGGCGGGGGATCATCGCCACCTTCCCCAAGGTTTTCCTCGACCCCGGCGAGCCTTTCGAATGCGCCGGGCTGGTGGCTGACAACTACTTCATTTTCCCCAACGGCCGGGTGTACCGCTGCCCCTTGTGCGAAGATTACCCCCTGCACGGTCTGGAGATCCGGGACAATCGCCTGGTGGACGCCCCCAGAATCAACGAAACGGATCTGTTCCCGCTGACGATTCCCGAAGGGTGCGTCATGAACCGCATCATCCAGCCCCGCAACCTGCCCCCGTCTCATGGCGGCGAACTGCCCTACAAGATTGCCTGCTGTATGCTGAAAGAAGAGATTTCTCTTTAAATTCCGCCCACCACCCGAATAAAAGACGCTTCCATCTGTTTCCGTGAGTTTTTAATCTGATCCAGTTTGGAAAACAGATGACGTTTTTCCTCGGGCCGGTTGTTCAGCAGGCGGGTTTGCGCCGGGCAGATGTACCAGGTGCAGATAAAGGGCCGCTGGAGGCGTTCCAGCCGGCAGCCGTTGGGGCCGGCATAGCGGCAGTGGTCGCCTCGCAAGCATACAAGCTGTCGTTCGGGAACCGGGATGCCGGCCAGGTGGAAAAAGAGAAGATCCCTGAAGTCGGCCCATACCCAGGCCCGTTGGCAGCAGATGTCCGTGCAGTCGGGGCAGGTCCGGCGGCATAGGTCTTCCATGAGGGGAAAGAGAATTTCCAGCAGGTGTCGGGTTTGCCGGGCCTGCCTGCGGCAATCGGCCAAAGCAGCTTCATGGTTGCCGATGGTTTTTACCAAACAGGTGTTGGCTTCCTGCCACCGGCCGATGGTGTCCCAGGGGACGAAAGATTCGTTGTCAAACATGGGCGTTCAAATCCTGAAGAATGGTTTGGTTATCTCCACTTGCGAGAGTAATACTTAATAGCGCCGCAGCGGCTACCTTGAATCTGCAGCAAGCTCGACAATCGCCTAATTGAGGTAATATTAAAAAATTTTCACGGGCTGAATACTAAGCGAATTCATATTCACAACTTTCCCCACGATGGCAAGAAAATATTATTGAACTACTGTTTTGAATGATCCGGCCGCCGAAACGGCACTATCAATTGAACAGGCACATTGAAATAAATTGCAGCCACAATGCGATGCCCCGGATTTTTTTCCGAAAAGGTTATCGGCAAAATGTCTATGTAACGGCAACAGCTATACGGCATCATTCGATATGTAATCCAAAATGAGTCTTTAATCTTTATTTCCACTTGGCTGAACAGGGATAGGCCTTATTTTAAAATATAAGCATACTGGCATTTCTACGGAAGAGGAAAAGGAGGCATGTTATGGCCGATCAGAATCAAACGCCGAGAGGAAAGGCTTTTCATCTGGAAAGCTATGTTGATTATGCTGACGGATCTGTCGTGAGCAAGACATTAATGAAGAAGGAAATCGGCAACATCACCTTGTTTGCCTTTGATCGAGGCCAAGGGCTCAGCGAACATACCGCCCCTTTCGATGCTGTGGTTCATATCCTGGACGGAAAAGCGGAGATTACCATCGGCGGCCAACCCCAAATCGTAAATGCCGGCGAAATGCTGATTATGCCGGCCAATATCGCCCATGCGCTGCATGCCGCGGAACGGTTCAAAATGCTGCTGGTTATGATCCGGGGAGACTAACCGATGACGCTGCCTTCGGCGGTAAGCAGAGCGAACACGATTCTTTACGTCAGAGGATGGAAGGCGGTCGTGGCCTTTTACCGCGATCGTTTAGGGCTCGAGATTGCTTTTCAAAACGATTGGTTCGTAGAGTTTCGTCTGACTCCAACCGCCTTTTTAAGCGTAGCGGATGAGTCCCGGACAACGATGGCGAGCGGGAATGGAAAAGGCATCACCCTGTCGTTTCGGATCGACGATCTGCAGGCGGCCCATCGCGCCTTTATCAAAGACGGACTGACACCGACGGCGATATGTTCTCAGGTGATGGGAGCCGACGTGTTCTACCTGTTCGACCCGGAGGGAAACCGCATCGAATTCTGGAGCCCCGGTTAATATAAGAAGTTGACAAAACCGCAAGCGGAAAAGAGAAGAAAACGCCAGGTCACAACGATTTCGGTGGGGGGCAAAAAGGCCTGCACCGACGATGCGTGCATTGGAAAAAAAAGGTCGTCGCATCGGTTGAACGATTATGATGCCCCGTAGCGAAATCCGTATGTGTTCGCCAGGGGGAACTAAACGTTAAATTGATACCGGTTTGATGTTCTGATTAAACCGAAAACGGTTGGAAGGATCGTACTTGCCCTTTATGCTCACCAAACGGTCGTAGTTGGGACCATGGCTGGTTTGCCAGCGAACATCCTTTCCATCATCGAATCCCGGAAAATTGAGGTACATGCCGCCGTTGGAAAACGGTCGCACGGTATCCCAGAATTGTCGAATCCAGGCAATGTTGCGTTCGGATTCATTGGGGTCGGTCCAGCCGCCATCGATGCTGAGCATGAACTCTGCCTGACGGTTGCTGAATGCGGTTGCCTCGCTGCTGGTTCGACTGATCGCACCACCCAGGTGGCGGAGGGTCACCAGAATGGCTGGATTGGGACGCGTTGCAGCACCTTCCACAAGTTCTCTCAGCGGTCGAAAGATTTCTTCTCCGGTATCGGTCGATCCTGCATACATGCCGTCAAAAAGGCAAACCGGCTTGCCGTGAAGCGCTGCCGGCAGATCCGGGTCCTCGGGAATTTGCCATATGGCAAAAGCCGTCGTCGCTTCGTCGGGGGCCGAACGCGTGAACTTCAGCCATGCGGAAAAGACATATTCTGCCGCCTCGATGGGGTAAAAGGTGTTCAATGTCATCACTTCCGGTCCGACGGGATGAAGACGATATTCAAACTCCGTTACCACGCCAAAGTTGCCGCCACCGCCGCGCAGCGCCCAGAAAAGGTCGGCATTCTCGTTTTCGTTCGCCGTAATTGTCAGACCATCGGAGGTAACCATGTCAACCGAGAGAAGATTGTCGCAGCTCAGACCATGTTTGCGCCGCAGATAACCCACGCCTCCACCAAGAGTCAGGCCGGCGATGCCGGTTTCCGACACCTCGCCACCGGGGGCGGCCAGACCGTAGGGTTGCGTGGCCTGATCCACATCCGCCCAACGGGCACCGGCACCGACTCGTACCGATCGGCTTTCCGGATCGACCGTCACATGGCGCATAGTTGACATGTCGATCACCATTCCGTTGTCGCAGACAGCATAGCCGGCCACATTGTGGCCGCCGCCCCGCACGGCAACAGGCAGATCGTTTTCTTCGGCAAACTTCACGGCTCGCACCACATCCAATGTGTCCGCGCATTGGGCGATGAGCGCCGGTCGCCTGTCGATCATGTGGTTCCACACTTTGCGGGCCTGCTCGTAGAGTGAATCGGAAGGACCGATCACCGCACCTTTGAAGGTTTCTCTAAATTTTATTAACCGATCATTATCTATTTTAATTGAATCCATGATGGTTTCCTTGATTACAGGGTGGGAAATGTCAGACCAAAACGCTCGCATAGTACTGGCACGCTGTCGAAATTCATGTCGAGAGCGTAACTGAACGGCCATCATTTATGGGCAACAGAACCTAACGCGGCGAGTGTTGCTTTCACCTGATGGCCAAACTGTAATGCTATCCATATTCAATACGTGCGGTCGCCGCCAATCGGCAATAATCAATCGGGCTTGGTGAGCAAGGAGGAATCCCTTGAGCCACTCATCGAGGAAGGTCGCTGAATTCGAAACAGATGGCTGTAAAAGCGGGCCATGTTATTCCATCTCCGACAGCAAATGGTCGCGCTGGCCGTGATCGGATTGAGCGATTTTAATGGACACCTTCTGCCATGCATGCCTTGGCCCTGGCACCGCTGTTTTTCGCCTCCCGTCGATAACAGTTATGCCGTTGCCCGGCATTACTGGATTCCATTTCACAGGAGCCGATTCTGCGAACCAGCTGTTCGTGCTCTCGGGAACAACACCGTTTTGCCTTTGATTTGGATGCGTTCATCATGACATGCCTCCTTCTTTGTGACCTGCTCGTAAAAAATTAACTTTCATAAGATCAAAGCTATTTAGTGCTCCTAACAACAGCAGCAGAATGTTCCGCAACACGATTCGTTGCTGCATTCATCTGTGTCGTCTGTCGCAGAGCACTGATCTTCCTCTTCCCATTGACTCTGGGACGTATGGTTTGGATCGCGGGTGCTAAAGTCTTATTGGGTTTGATTGTTTTCCATATAAAATGTCTCCTTTCGAAATAATCGCCTTCTACCGGTTCCCGCGTCGCAAGGGCATGGGATCAGCGAAATTGTCCGAATTCTATACCCAATCCGATGCATTGATCGTTGAAGACACAGGCTGCGGCATCCCTGTTGTCAAGATAGTGGCGAATCTGGTTGCCTGCATACTCAAAATCGACCGCCCAGGCTTTATTGCTCTCATCCCAGTTTATGTCTAAGTTGTCTCCGCAAGTTCCAAAATCCGGATAGAGTGAGGAGAGCTGGTCGCATACTTCTTTGTCTGTCAGCATAAGATGTCCTCCTTGATTTGAATCAACATCTATCGCTTATTCATAATGCAATCCATATTCCATTCAATTAAACACAACACATGTTCGCTAACCGGATATGCACGCATCCCGCCATTCGTTGTTGCCCGACAAATCTTTGCGGAAAAACAATTGTCGAGACAAGTGCCTATAGTTTTAAAATCGGTCGCTTCCAGGCAATGACCGCCGCGCCTGCGGATATTTGCATAGAGCCCTGACACCCCTTCCGCCCAACAAAATGAACCTCACATTATATCAGTTTTTTGATATAAAAACTCAAAAAATTGATATAATCAAAATTTTGACCTTATATTCAAATCCATGCCGGTCAAAAAGCTAAAAGCCTCAATGGGTTAATGCTCACCCTCAAGACGGCACGGCCCTTGCGTTATAGCGAATCGGTATTGATATGAACAATTTCCAATACCAACGATCATTAGACACAAAACCATTTTTGGAGGTTTCCAATGAGCGAAGACAAAACAAAGAAAGATATCGAAAAGAGTGAAGAATCGAAGTCGGCAGACAGACAAGTCGACCGCACCTGCTGCTACTTTGTCGACCCATGCGGGTGTTATGTCGATCCCTGCTGCTGTGGATGTGGTCCCGTCTGTTGTTGATTGCCGTTTCATCGGTGTTCACATTGCGGTGGCTGAGCCCGATCGTCAAGATCTGGCGTTCTACGGTGCTCGTTTTTAAACGAAGATAAGATGAAAAGGGCAGGGCGTTGCAAACATGGTGGATTCAGTGGGTGACAGGCGTGGTCAGCAGCGTTGCGTTAAAGACGTGGGCATGGGTTGCGCATTGCTCAACGGAAACGTGGAACGGCCGGTAACAGTGCGTAATTTCAGTGCCAGTGGATTGTTTTTTGAGACGGCAGTGCAAATTGTGCCGGGTACCTATGTTGTACTGAGAAGTCTGGGCCCGAATGAAACATCGGATACGACCATGGGATCGGCTGGTCCGCAATACGCTTTGGACGACGAAGACCCTGAAGTTTGTTCCCTGTTCCGGTCCCATACAGTGGCTAAGGTTCAGCGGTGCGACCCTATCGGCAACCCTGCAGATTCACCGCGTTACGGCGTGGCTGCTGAAATCCAGCGGTGGAATTATTAACAAGAATCGGAGGCAATAATATGGAAGCAATTCCGTCAAGAGATACATCGGGAAATTGTGTAGGTGAGTGTCGCGACCGTGTTATGGAAGGCGAAACGGAGCGCCAAGCGGCGATTAACGAATCCACCAAGCGCTACGATGAGCCGGCCGAGCGATCACCGGATTGGACGTCTCGGCGCAATGATCCGCCTGGTGCTATGGGCGGACGTGTCTGAGCAACACCTCAACGGACGCGATGTGTGGATTGGAAGAAACCGTGCCGGCTGACGAAGGCATGAATGGCAAGCTTGCGAAGCCTGTTGCCGTAACCGGTGTCAAATTTACCGGGCAGGTCCATGCGGGCAACAGCATCGGCAGTATTCGTCCCGCATTGGATCTGTTCCCGAAGCATCGCGTCTACTATTTTATTGCGGACTACCACGCCTTAACGACGGTTCATGACCGGAAACGGTTGAAAAGGAGAAAACGCATGCTTGCAATCATGACGTTTTCTTTTGCGGCTTGCGAATGTGCATCCGCTTCATGCGCTCGATCAGGGTCGTGGGCTTGATGCCCAGCCGGTCGGCGGCACCGTTGTCGCCATAAATTTTCCAGTTGCACTGTTTCAACGCGTTAATCGCATTATTACGTTCAAATTGCTTCATCTCCTCTGCTGACAGGACGATCGGGTCAGCGGCCATACCGGAACCGCCCGATATCGAAGCTGCCGTTCGGGTTCTCTCTATGCCCGGGAGGGAATAAAAATTCAGTTTTTCCGTCCGGGAAAGGATGATTGCACGCTCGATGGCGTTTTCCAGCTCGCGAACATTGCCCGGCCAATCATAGGATTGCAAATCGAAGATATTGGCCTGGGTTAACTGCGGCGAAGAAACATTGAGCTTTCTCGACAGCTTTTCAACAAAATGGGCGGCGAGCATTTGGATATCATCTTTACGTTCTCTGAGAGGCGCCACCTGAATGGGAAATACGTTGAGTCGGTAGAACAGGTCATCGCGAAACCGATTGGCCTTGACTTCATCGAGCAATTGCTTGTTGGTTGCGGCAATGATGCGCACATTCACCTTTCTGGTTTTTTCTTCGCCCAATCGTTCATATTCTCCCTCCTGGAGAATCCTCAACAGCTTGCTCTGTAAATCGAGAGGAATTTCTCCGACTTCGTCCAGAAAGATGGTGCCTCCTTCGGCCGCCTCGAATCGACCGATACGGTTTTTTACCGCACCGGTGAAAGCCCCTTTGACATGGCCGAAAAATTCGCTCTCGTATAGATCTTTGGGGATCGTGGCGCAGTTCACCTTGATCATTGGCTTGGCTTTGCGTTGACTGCGGCGATGGATTTCGCGAGCGACCAGCTCCTTTCCGGTGCCTGACTCTCCATGAATCAGGACATTGGCATCGGTAGGCGCCACGAGTTCGATCTGGGAGATTACGGTTTTTATCGGATGGCTTCTGCCGATGATCGTGCCATAGGACTGCGATTGGGCCAGTTCCTGCTTTAGAATGAGGTTTTCCGCCTGCAGTCGGTCTTTTAGAGACAAGATCTCCCGGGTACGTTTGGCAACGATGTCCTCCAAACTATCCCTCGCTTGGATAATCTTCTGCTCGATACGCTTACGATCGGAAATATCCTCCACCATACCGAGGATAGATCGCTCGTCGGGCTTTCTTCCCGGTATAAGTGTAGCCGCCATGCTACCCCAGATCACGTCACCCGATTGGGTACGATATCGTTTCTCCAGATTATAGTGATCGATCTCACCGGTGGTTAATTGGCGAAACCGTTCCATGTCGGCATCGAGATCTTCCTTGTGGGTAACGTCTTTGAAATGCATGCTTTCGATTTCCTGCTGCGTGTATCCCAGCATCATACATAGAGCGCGATTGGCAAGAACGATGTTTCCATTAGGATCAGCGATGGCTGCACCGAAAGGCGCATGTTCAAAAATTTTGCGGAACCGCATTTCGCTGATCCTCAATCTGGATTCTGTCTGTTTCTGTTTGAGGATTTCTTTTTCCAGACGCTGATTTGTCTGTTTGAGGGCACTGACATATTCTGAGCATTGATTCTCAAGTAGAGAACATTTCTCCTCGAGCACCTTCAATTTTTTTTGGGTAGGATGTTCAGGCATATTCACCTCTTTATGACAATAGCCTCAAATTTTTGAGATATGATAGTCATTATCCTGGAAAACTCAACACATTGAGTTATTAGTGTGGCATCGTAGATGGTGCGCCTAAAACCCTATTAGCGATGGCATGCTAAATGTATTTCTGACTTCATTGTAAATTCTGATGCTCTGAAAGTGATAAGAATTGATTCAATACCAAGAGGTCGCACACCAATGAAAGAAACCGAGAGCCGTAACGAAATTGGGATCAAAGCATTGATTCGAAAAGGAAGAAAGCAGTTCAGGATTCAAGAAAATCTGCAATATTATGCGCCTGACTCTTTAAAGATCGCCGAAAAACAATTCATCAAGGAGTGCATTCTGAATGGAAAATGCGAATGATGAACGCGTCCAACGGTAGGGCATGATACAAAAACGAATCATCGGCCGTGTCGGGGTTGGCCAGATCGGAACCGGTACCATGCTGGACACAGCCCATTTTCGATCTTTTCTGGGTGCTTGTTACAGAGTGTATCCCAGCTCCGTTTCCGCATGCATTATCGGTGAGCACGGCGACACTGAAATCCAGGTTTGGAGCTGCGTATTTATCGGCAGTATGAACATTCTCGATGCAACGGCGTTGGGTGGGGAGTTTGATTGCCGAACGATGAACCCATTTTTTTTAAGCGTCCGCAATGCCGCCCATGACATCATTGACCGTAACGGATATACGAATACCGCCATCTGAATCGTATTCGTCAAACTGGCCGAAGCTTTTCTGGAAGATCAAAAGCGCGTATTTACGGTCAGTTCCCTATTTAAAAATATGTTTTCCTTTGGATAAAAATATAGTCTACAGTATAAAAGGATTATTCATTTGTTTGACAGGTGATTTGTTATCTTTGTGGCCATGTGTGCATTTTCTCAGGTACCAATGAAACAGATATTCTTTTGGGCAACGTGAAGACAAATATGACAGCCGAACGAAACCTGAAGAGGCCAAAAACAAAGCCGGCGCAGGGACAAGAGACCGTCACAGACGATTTATGTCAACCGCTATCCATATCCACAGCGCCCAACGCCCTTGCCGAACGCATCAAGGAATTGAACTGTCTGTACGGTATCTCAAATCTTTTTGAGAACCAGGATGTTTCGCTGCCGTGGATCATGCAGCGCGCCGTTGAACTCATACCGGCGGCCTGGCAATTCCCTGAAAACGCCTGCGCACGCATCCGATTGGAAGGGCAAGACTACACCACCCGGAATTTCAAGACCACCCGATGGCACCAGAATACAAAAATCATCCTGAACGGCCAACATGTCGGTGATGTAGATGTCTATTATTACAAAATGCCTCCACGATGCGACGGCAATCCGTTTTTAGAGGAGGAAGAACACCTGCTGAGAGCGATCGGAGAACGGCTGAGCAAGGTGTTGTGGCTGAAACGGTCGGAAGAGGCGCTAAGAGAAAGTGAAGAACGCTATCGCGTGCTTACCGAACAGGTGGACGAAGGGGTTGCCTTGGTCCAGGACAATCGCTTTCGCTATGTGAATCCGGCTTTTTGCAAACTGTTTCACGTATCGATGGCCGAAGACCTCCTGGATAGACGTGTAACGAATTTACGCGCCGGAAATACGGCTGAAATCGTAAAAAGCTACCGTTCGGTTGGCGACGATAAGGTTGGGGGCAGAATTGAGGAGGTGATTCAATTTCCCCGATCTGAGCGTGTCGCGTGGATACAGGTTTGCCACAGCCCCATTGCCTTCAAGGGGCGACCGGCATTGCTGTCGACATTCAAGGATATTACCGAAATCAAAGAGCAGCAGATGGCCGCTCAACGGATGGCGGATCTGTTGGACAGCGAAAATCGCGTTCTGCGATCGTCGCTCAAAGAGAGGTATCGACTGGGTGATATCCTGGGTCGGTCACCGGCCATGCAGGATGTTTATGAACGGATTCTGAAGGCCGCCGCAACGGATGCGAGTGTCGCCATATTCGGTGAATCCGGATCGGGAAAAGAACTAGTGGCTCATGCTGTCCACAAACACGGTGCGAGAAAAAACCACAGATTCGTTGCCGTGAACTGCGGTGCCGTCCAGGAATCCTTGTTCGAACGAGAGTTTTTCGGACACCGTAAGGGCGCTTTTTCAGGTGCACACGCAGACGCTCCGGGATATCTGGATATGGCCGATGGCGGAACATTGTTTTTGGATGAAGTCGGCGATCTGACCGTTGGCATGCAAGCCAAGCTGCTGCGAGCGATCGAAGGCGGGGGATATCGGGCGCTGGGCAGCACAGAAACGAAGTCAGCCGACTTGCGCATCATATCGGCCTCCAACACCGCGTTGGAAGATAAGGTCAACAGCGGCCATATGCGCAACGATTTTTTTTATCGCATCCAGGTGATCCGGATTCAGTTGCCACCATTGCGCCAACGCAAACAGGATATCCCCTTGCTGGTAGAGCACTTTCTGCGAGGAATCAAAATGCCTGATGGAATGGACAGGATTCCGGGACCGATCATGGATACGCTCATGGAATACGACTGGCCGGGCAACGTGCGTGAGCTGCGAAATGTTCTCCAGCGGTTTGTGACCCTCGGCCACCTGGAATTCCTTTCCCCCCGAGAACAATTCGAGCCCTCGCCGCTGCCGGCCGAGATGGACCTCCGGTCGGCCACCCGACAGCTGGAACGCAGCCTCATTTCTAAGGCGTTAAACCGAACCGGCGGCAACCGCACAAAAGCAGCAAAACTGCTGGGCATATCGCGAAGAGCGCTGTTTCGGAAACTTCCTCCCACCTGAGTGCCAAAAACGCCCATTCGGGCGATTGCGCCCACACTCATTTTCCTTAATTAATTCGGATAGAAACCACCTGAACTCTGGTTTTAGCGGGCGTTTGTGGCCCACTATCAGATTTTTGCGGCAGTCCGCTCGAATAAATTTATTGATTAATATCAGTTAGTTAAATGGTAATAGGGATTTGGCATTCTTGTTGCTCAGATGCAGGCGACGGTAAATTGGTTTACCAGCAAAAGCCTGGTCAGCGATTTGGACTATCGGTTAGCGGAGTTCAATCAATGAAAGGAGTTTTTCATGAAACAGGATCCTTTTGGCAACTTGATGGATTGGGGCACAGTGTTGGACATTTTCGAAGAATTGGCCAACGCCGGGAGGCTGGCTGAATGCCAGCCGGGCCTGATCCGGATATTACGCTTCAAAGGGAACTGGCGACTTCGCGAGGAAGTACTCAAGCGTGTCGGCGAAATTCAGACCCCTTCGGAGGACCTTTTCCGCCAGGTTCTATACATCCTGGCCGATGACAATGTCTATTACGACGCCCGAGTAATTGCCGGCGATGCCTTGAGCGCGATGCTCAAAAACATTCATGCGGCTTCTTATGAGGAACTTTTAACGGCCGTGAAAAAATTAATCGAAAAGCTAATGCAGACACCGCAGCCGCCTTTTTTCGGCGAGGCGGTGGAACGACTTAATGACGAGATCGCCGCGCCAAGCATGTTGGAGAATTAAGATCTCCGCATACCCTAAAGGAGATATGCATGACCGACAATCGACAAAAAGATCCCGAGATGAATGGGGAATATCGGACTTCAAAGGACACAGATCCATCTTCGAAGGAGCAGGGCATATGTCTGAACTGCGAAGATCGCCAAGTCTGCTGTTTTCCGGGCGCCGGTAAAAACGTGGTGTACTGCGAAGAACATTTCTCGGATCGCCTGGATGAAGAAAAAGAGCACCGGTGTTCCATCCGTTTTGGCCCTCGCCCCTGTTTCGGAATCGACGATTTTATTCCTTTATGACGGATCACGGCAGGGTGCTGACGCTGATGAATAGCGTCCCGACAGATCCACCCATTTCTAATCTTTTATTGAGAGGTGAATGATGCGAATCGGTATCCCGAAGGAGATTTTGTCCGAGGAAAAAAGAGTTGCCGCCACGCCGGAAACCGTAATGAAATACATCGAACAGGGATTCGAGGTGGTCGTCGAAGCATCGGCAGGAGAAGGCATTTCCATCAGCGATGAAGAATACCGGATGGCCGGGGCAGACATCATCGCCGACACGGCGCGCCTGTTTGAGGAATCCGACATTATTTTAAAGGTCAAGCAGCCCGTGTTCAACCAGAAACTGGACGCCCATGAAGTCAATCTGCTTCGAGACGACGGCATCCTGATCACCTTTCTCCACCCGGCAGCACCCGAAAACCACGATATCGTGAAGCGGCTTCGGGATAAAAACATCACCGCCCTGACCATGGACGGCATCCCCCGCATTTCGCGTGCGCAGCGTATGGATGCCCTTTCTTCCATGAGCACCGTCACCGGGTATAAATCGGTGATCATGGCGGCCGACCAATTGCCCACGTTTATCCCCATGATCGGCACGGCTATCGGCACCATTAAACCGGCGACATTTCTCATTGTCGGTGCCGGTGTGGTGGGGCTTCAGGCGATTGCAACGGCCAAGCGGCTCGGTGGCGTGGTCAAGGCCGTTGATATCCGCAAGGATGCCTGCACCGAGGCGGAAAGTCTGGGCGCCAAGGTGGTGGATTTCGACATCCCCCAGGAACTGGCCATCGGTAAGGGGGGCTACGCCAGGGCCTTGGAAAAAGAGTGGCTCGAAATTGAACAGCGCACCATCGCTCCCCACCTGGAGGGTGCCGATGTGGTCATCTTGAGTGCACTGGTGCCGGGAGAAGTCGCACCGATCCTGGTTACGGAAGACATGGTATCCAGGATGAAACCCGGCTCGGTGATCATGGATGTATCCGTGGATCAGGGAGGGAACTGCGAAGTCACGGAACCGGGACAATTCAGCCGGCGGCTGGGGCTGCAGATCTCGGGCATACAGAACATCCCCGGCAGGATGGCCGTCCATGCCAGTTGGCTGTATGCCAACAACATGTTTCACTACGTTGACAACCTCTTCAAAAACGGCGTCGGAACGCTTGACCTCGAAGACGATATTGTCAACAGTTCTCTGGTCACGCACCGTGGCACCATTCATCACCAGGGCGCCCTGAAGGCCATGCGGACGAATCTGTCCAATTGAGTCGATTTCAGGGGAAAAAGAAATGAAAGCCGCCTGGATTTTCATGGCGGCGCTTCAATGCCGGAACCCGCCGGTGGATATTCCTGCGCGAGGGACAGAGGAAACCCGATGCTGAATCTACTTTTGATGATTGGCGTCTTCGCAGCGGCCTTTATCGTTGGCTACCTGTTGATATCGAAGGTGCCCGCATTGCTGCACACGCCATTGATGTCGATGACCAATGCCATCTCGGCCGTCACCATACTGGGAGCGGTCATTCTGTTTTCCTTTCCGACGACGGTCACTGAAAAAATCTTCGGCGGCGTGGCCATTATAACGGCCACGTTCAATGTCGTCGGCGGTTTTGCCATCACCGATCGAATGCTCAAACTCTTCAAAGAAAAAGAGATCAAAGAGAAAAAGCTATGAATGCGTCGCAATCTGTGCTGCCGTTGATGGTCGATTTTGCGGTTATCATCGTTCTGATATTGGGTATTTGGCAGTTCCGCGCCCCCCGCGGGGCCCGGACGGGAAACCTCACGGCGGCATTGGCGCTGCTGTGTGCCTTCCTTTTGGTTTTGGTTCGCAACGGGATTATGGATACCGGCGTCGTCGTCCTGACGCTGATGGGCGGTGCCATCGCCGGCTATGCCGTTGCGCGCGCCGTCACCATGATTCAGATCCCGTCCATGGTGGCCTTTCAACACGGCGCAGGTGGCGTAGCGGCCTTCCTTGTATCTCTGGTTGAGTTGACCCGCAGCACCCACGCGCTGGAACCAGTGAGCGAAATTTCGGGTTTGTTGGGATTGACCATCGGGGCGCTGACGTTCAGTGGCAGCATGGTGGCCTCTGCCAAATTATCGAACAGAATGAGGCAGACCCAGCAAACCCTGCCGGGCCATCAGTTACTATTGTGGTGGAACATTGGCGGTCTGTTTTTTGTTGGCGGGTTATCCTTTACCATCACTTCCGACTTGGTGTGGATGGTCTATTCAATCCAGATCCTCCTTTCCATTCTTTTCGGCATCTTGTTTTCGATGCGTATTGGCGGCGCCGACATGCCGGTGCTGATTTCCTTTCTCAATGCAACGGCAGGGCTGGCGGCCTCTTTTTGCGGGATGGTGATCGGGAATCAGCTGCTGATCGCTTTCGGCGCCACGGTAGCGGCCTCGGGCTCCATTCTCACCCATGTGATGTGCAAAGCAATGAATCGAAACCTTTTCAGGGTCTTTTTTCCTGAAACGGTTAAAAGGGATAGGACGGCGGGCAAAAATAAATCGATTGTTGCGCCTCCAGCATCGCACGTTGCGAATCGTTCCGATCCTGAAGAGATGCATTCGCAAGAGCCGTTCACAAAGGCCATAAACATCATCAAGCAGGCCCGCTCGATCATAATTGTTCCCGGATACGGTATGGCCCTGGCAAAAGCACAGACGGAGGTCGTCGAGCTGGCCAATCGATTGATCGCCGGCGGGAGCACCGTTCAATATGCCATTCACCCGGTCGCCGGCCGCATGCCCGGGCACATGAATGTGCTGCTGGCTGAAGCCGGCGTCGACTATGACATGCTGGTGGAAATGGACGCCATCAACCCCGAGTTTCATTCCACCGATCTGGTTCTGGTGGTCGGAGCGTGTGATGTGGTCAATCCCGCGGCCATTGATGTCGAGGGGACTCCGATATCCGGCATGCCGATCCTGATGGCCCACGAGGCCAAGCATGTGGTGTGCTGCAATTTTGATGAAAAACCCGGTTATTCCGGGGTTGAAAATCCGCTTTATTCCAATGGCAACACGATTTTGCTGGCGGGAGACGCCAAGAAAACCGTCCAGCGCCTCCTGGACGCGTTGACCGAAAAACAGTCCGGTGAGATGCCTGCCGAGAAAACCGACCCAGATAGCACCCCCGACGCCGTCCAAGCGCTTTCTCGAGCAAAACGAATCATCATTATTCCGGGGTACGGTATGGCGCTGGCCAAGGCCCAATTCGATATTGTGGAACTGGGGAATATTTTACAGCAAAAAGGCGCACAGGTGGATTACGCGATCCATCCGGTTGCCGGCCGCATGCCCGGGCATATGAACGTGCTTCTGGCCGAGGCCGACGTCGATTACGAAAACCTGATCGAAATGGATGAGGCCAACCCCGGATTTGCCGAAACGGATGTGGCCATGGTCGTCGGTGCCTGCGATGTCGTCAACCCGTCAGCCATCCAGCGGGAGGGGACGCCGATTTCCGGCATGCCGATCCTGATGGCCCACCAGGCAAAAAAAGTGATCGTCTGCAATATGGATAAAAAGCCAGGGTATTCGGGCGTCGAGAACCCGCTTTACGAAAACGAGAATACCATCATGCTGCTCGGGGATGCCCGGCTGACGGTCAAAAAGCTGATCGAACCATTCCGGGCAGAGGGAGCGTGACATGACCGCCCAAACCAACGATATCCATGGCGCCCTTTCAGTCACCCGGGGATCCCAAATTGTCGAAATGGTGGAACAGGTCAATCTGGACATTCGCAGCCTCTACCAGGCGGTGATCGATCTGGCCTCCGAGGGCCTGATTACCTCCAGCGCCATCAATATGGCCGCCGGCATCCTGTTGAAGGATCTGGGACTGCCGAACTATTTTTTCGAGAATCTCCGGCAGACCTCCCTGAAAGGGATGTTGGCGTCGATCGCGACCACCATGGCCGTTAACAAGGACCGCGTTTTTCTGACCGGCCGGGTTGCCAACATCGACTTTTCACTGGAGCACGAGAATGCCCTGCAGAAAGTCCGAATCGCCACACAGGAGACCCGGGACAGCATGGAAGCCATGCTGAACGAATCCATATCCGGACATCGCCGGGAATATTACTACAACCCCGAAAGCCATTACTATACATACATCGCCCGGCCCGAAACCGTGAACGACTTCGATCGGAAGGATTTCAAAAAATCCCGCTTTCTCTTTGACCTGGCCGGGGATTTTCACGCCACTCCGGAACCGACACGAATGCGCTACAAAAGGTTTCTGGAGGAAATGGAATGTTCAGCCCTCCCGCTCATCGAAGTGTTCAACCTCCCCGAGACAGGCGAGACGCGGTTGATGGTCAATTCGGATTTCGAAGATCCTCAAATTGCCGTTTTGCGGAACATCTGCCTGGATCACGGCTTCGAACTGAACCGGGCCTATTGGGAGCCCTATCTGGGCAAATCCCAGAACCCATCGTCGATCTGCTCGATTTATATCCTTGGAGAACTGTCCCAAAAAAAAGAAGCCGTCCTGCTCACGGATCTTTGCGCATTTTTGTCGCTGAGCGTCAACGGGATCACCGAACTCTACGCCCAAAGGCATTTATCCTTCAACGAAATGCTGTTTGCCGTCAATGCGGTCGATTTCACGCACATGTTCATTTTTCAGGAGCGCGAAAACGGGACGGATCGAGAAATCCTCCAGCGTCTCGACAGCCAGGATTACCGAGAAGCCTTTGCTTCCAGGATCCACAAATCCAACAAATCCACCTACAGCTTTAAAATCATCATCGAAACGGTAAAGGCCAATCCGGATCTGATCAAGACGCTTTACGGGATTTTTGCCGACCGGTTCGATCCATCACGCCGGAATCGAATGTCCGACCAGCGGATCGAACAGGAATTCCAGGCGTTCAGAAAAACCATTGCCAGCCGATTCATCGATTTCCGTTTGGGCTATGATATTTTTCTGTTCATGTTCAAGTTTGTCTCCGGAACGCTCAAAACCAACTTCTATATGCCGCAAAAGCGCAGTTTTTCTTTCCGTTTGGACAACCGAATTTTGGATCCATTGGTTTTCGATCAGTCCGTTTTTGGTGTTTTTTTTGTCAACGGCCATTATGCCCGCGGCACCCACCTCAGGGCGGAAGACATTTCCAGGGGAGGGGTGCGCATGATCCGGACAACCCATGAAAACCACACCGCTGAACTGGACAATGCGGTGCTCCTTAACTTCGCTTTGGGACCCAAGGCGCAGCGCCTCAAACACAAGGATATCTGTGAAAGCGGCGCCAAAGGGGTCGTCATTCCCCACCCGTTGTATGCCCAAGGCTACAGCCTGGATGCCCTTTTCGATTTCACCGAGGGGATCATGGACCTGATGCTTGAAACGGACGGGATCGTCGATTATTGCGAAAAACCGGAGATGCTTTTCTTCGGCCCCGATGAAGGCACCGCTTCCTATATGGATGCGGTTTGCTACCGCGCTCGCGAAAGAGGCTATAAACACTGGCGTACGATTACAACCGGCAAGAGCTTCGGCATCCCCCACGACACTTACGGACGTCTTGAAGGCGGCACGCTTTTCGGTCTGTTTGACTGCGGAGACAAGGGCACCGGACTGAAAGTCGAGGGTCAATCCGATTTGACCAGCCTGGATATGGAGGAAATCCGCGAACGGATCGGCGGCAAAATCGATACCAGCGGCATGACCACCACTTCCGTGATCACTTCTTTTCGCACCCTGATCGAACATTATGGCCAGCGCGAAGAGGACTTGAATCTCATGATGACCGGAGGTCCGGATGGCGACCTGGGAGCCAACCAGATCCAGTGCTACAAGGGAAAAATCTGCCTGATCGTCGATGGTGGCTCGGTCCTTTTCGATCCCGATGGGTTGAACCGCGACGAGTTGTTAAAAATCGCGTTCAAGCGACACAGCCGCCCCAGAGCCGACTCTTTGGCTTTCCCTCCTGAAAAACTGGGCCCAAGGGGATTTATGGTTCCGATGGCCGCGAGGCGGTTCACCCTTCCGGATGGCGCTTGGGTCGAAGACGGTGCGCTGTTCCATCGGACTTTTCTCACGAATCCGGAAAACCGCAGGTATATCGAAGAGGCCGATATCCGTGCCTTCATTCCCTGCGGCGGTTTCAAGGACACGATCAATCACGGCAATGTCAAAAGCTTTCTGGAAAACTTCCGGGAACTGGCCTTTATCGTCGAAGGCGCCAATGTTTTTTTCGACGATGCGGCGCGGCGTCATATTGCGACCCGATCTGCCGTCAAGCACATCAAGGACAGCACGGCCAACAAGGGCGGCGTCTATTCAAGCTCGATCGCCGAAGTTCTCGCGGCGTTTTTACTTGGGGACCGGTACGAAGAAAAACTTCTCGATAACGACGAAATCCGCTGGCGTCTGATTAAAGACATCATGGACCTGGTAGCGAAGTATTCCCGGTTGGAAACCAAGGTGCTGATCGAAATCCATGAGCAAAACCCCAAAACACCTCTGTTTGCACTTTCCGAACGGACGAGCGAACAAATTTTCGGCCTTCAGGAGGAAATCCAGGCCGATTTGAACGCCGTTCTTGAAGACCGGGATCTGGTCTGGAAAACGTTGCTTCACTATATCCCACCCATTCTGGTTGAACAGTTGGGCCGGGAAACCATCGAAACGCTGCTAAACGACAAGGAACTGGAGGCATACCGTAACGCCATAATAACAAAAAAACTGGCTTCGTTGGCGTTTTACAAGTTCGGACTTGACTGGGAAGATTACTTCAGCTCCTTTCGAAAGGATTCGATGGGGTCTCTTCGCCGGGTTGTCTGAGGGGATTGTTTCCAATCTCGAACGCTCGGAGGGAGATGTCATCGAATGGCGTGTTCCGGCCGGATTCCAGGGGCTTAAGATTCAAAAACTGCTGTACCAGCCTGAAGCGGCCGGAGATTTTTATTTATTGCTTTTCAACGCGGTCCTTTGGAAAAAAGCTTTCGGTTTGCGGTTAACATTGATAGGTTTGTCAAAGATTCAAAACAATCCGTCCGCAAATAATGATAAAGGCTGCACCGGTAAAGTAAAATCGAATCCGAAATTCGGACCTCATCGAAGTCTCGCATCGTATCCGTCCGTCTGTGAGAGAGAGGAGATATGACGCAACAATCCAGGACCGTTGGAATCATTTTTCTGACATTGTTATTTCCGTTCCTGCTGTTTCACGAAGTCAATGCAACCGAAACGTATGCGCGTCAGACGGGCAAGGGATGCATTTTCTGCCATTTGGAAAGCAACGGCGGCCAGCTCAAAACCGTCGGGTTTGCCTACATTCGCAACGGCTACCGCTATCCCATCTCGGAACGGGTTCTCGAAATGGCCCAATCCCTTCAGACCCCGCTGCACAAAACCCTGCGTTTCGGTATCGGATACCTTCACCTGCTGGCGGGCATCGTCTTTTTCGGGGCCATCTTCTACATTCACCTCTTTGTCAAACCCAGCCAGCTTACCGGAGGGATCCCCAAAGCCGAACGCCTTCTCGGGCTATCCTGCATGGTGGTTCTCACCGTGACGGGCATTTACCTCACCTGGTTCCGGATCGACCGATGGGAGCAGTTTTTTAACAACACCTTCGGATTGATGCTCTTCGTCAAAATTCTTCTCTTCGCGTCCATGGTGGTCATTGGATTGACGGCAGTGACTGTCGTTCACCGAAAAATGAAAGCCGAATCACAACGGCCGCCCGCCACACAACCGGACGCCATCGGACCCGACACGATCGGTCAATTCGATGGAGCGAATGGCAACCCGGCGTATTTTATTCATGAAGACAACATTTACGATGTCACCGGCAATCCCAAATGGAAAAACGGCCGGCATTTCGGCAAACACGCCGCAGGCTCAGACCTCACCGAAGCGTTGTCCGGCGCACCCCACGGTACCGAAGTGTTTGAGCGGATCACGTGCATCGGGCCGGCGGCAGGCGGAACCGGGGCCGCAAAGAAACCGCATGCCGTGCAGAAAGTGTTCGTGGTGATGGCCTACACCAACCTGGTGCTCATTTTTCTCATTCTGGTCTGCATCAGTGTCTGGCGATGGGACTTTCCCCTGCGGCTGCTTCCGGAAATGCGCAGCGAGGCCATCGCCGGACAAACCTGCGTGGACTGTCATCGCGCCAGGACACCTGGCATTCACGCTGACTGGAGCGGCAGCGTGCATGCCAGGGTGGGCGTTGACTGCTCGAAATGTCACCTTGCCCGCAACACGACCGAGACATTGAAATCCCATCTGGAACACACCAAAATACCGGTTGCCACGGTGGTGTCGCCAACCCACTGCGCCGGCTGCCATCCCCAACAGGCCGAAGAATACGCCCGCAGCAAACACGCCAACACCCACGAGATCATGTGGAAAATCGACCACTGGCTCAACGACGGCATGAACAACAGTATCGAACGGACGACTGGATGCTATGCCTGCCACGGAACCATCGTCGAGGTCGAAGACGGCCGACCGGCGGCGGGCACCTGGCCCAACGTCGGTGTGGGAAGGATCAATCCGGACGGAAGCCTGGGCAGCTGCAGCAGTTGCCACACCCGCCATCGGTTTTCGCTGGTCGAGGCCCGCAAGCCGGAAGCCTGCGACCAGTGCCACCTGGGGCCGGATCATCCCCAGATCGAGATTTATAACGAGTCCAAACACGGCACCATTTATCATGCCGAGGGCCATGACTGGCAGTGGTATCCCGACGACCGTCAATGGAAGGCGGGAAGAGACTACCGCGTACCGACCTGCGCCGCCTGCCACATGTCTGCGGCCGCCGGTGTTCCCGCCACCCACGACACGACGGAGCGGTTGTCCTGGGAGACCCAAGCGCCGCGCACCGTGCGCCCGAACGAATTCAAACCGTTTCCCGCCACTTCCGACTGGCAGGTGGAAAGGGCCAAGATGCGGGCGGTATGCCTGCAGTGCCATTCGACGACCTGGGCCGATGACCATTTCCGTAACCTGGATGCAGTGGTGGAGGCTTACAACACCATCTATTACGATCCTGCCCGGGACAAGCTGGATAGTTTATACGAGGCCGGTTTGCTGTCGAAGGAGCGTTATTTCGATGAGGAAATCGAATGGCAGTTTTATGAACTCTGGCACCATGAAGGCCGCCGCGCCCGCATGGGAACGGCCATGATGGCGCCGGATTACGCCTGGTGGCATGGCTTTTACGAACTCAAACACCGTTATGTCCATTTTATGGATCTGGTGGAAAAGCGTGATGAAGCGGGGGAAGCCGAACCGTTCGACTTCTTCCCGGGACGCATGGGCGTTACAGCCGATACTTTTCCCCATACCCCCTGAGCGTCAACAGAAAGTCTCCGTAGCGCCGGGTCGAGCGATTCCCGATGAACACGGTGGAGGGCAGCCGGTGGGCCGGTATAGCGGCAGTGATCGCCTTACCGGCTTGCAAGTTGGTGTTCGGGGGACCGGGATGGCCGGCTATGTGGAAAAAGAGAAGATCCCTGAATTCGACCCACACCCAGACCCGCCGGCAGCAGATGTCCGTACAGTCGGGGCGGGCCCGGCGGCACAAGTCTTCCATGAGAGGAAAGAGGGATTCCAGCAGGCACCTGGATTGACTGGCCCGCCTGCGGCAATGGGTCAAGGCTGGTTCATGGTTGCCGATGGTTTTTACCAAGCCGGTGTTGGCTTCCTGCCACTGGCTGATTGTGTGCCAGGGGATCGCCGCCTAATTTTTCCATACACAACTCTTGACCATAACTCGGAACCGAAAGCTGTTCCGCGAGAAGGGCATGGTTGTACCTTCTGCGGCGTGACGAGAACCGGTTGTTAGAGATATCCATATTCTAAGATTTCATGGTGTTATGCGACAAAATCGTGCTTTATAAATGCCATGAAGCTTGCTGCGGATCAAGTACCCGTCAAGTACCGCATTAAATTCTAACCACCTAAAATAAAATGATTAATTTTTTGATCGTGTGGCTCCGGCACCGCCTCGATCAAGTACCCGTCAAGTAAAATTGGAATCATTACCCGGTTGGCAATAAAAAATCACGGTTTATCGCAATTGTACGCTGTTGAAACCTAATAGCTTACTTTCGACACCCCTTTTTTCTGAAACCAACTGAATTTATTTCCCAATGAACCCAAAACGTTATAGGCTTTAACATATTGATATTGCACAAAATATTTTATGTCTAGACTTTGTTAATAATATC
>Ga0272443_10000135_pt1 | contig 141425 bp, 130 predicted proteins | sample SSMAcet12_FD_193581 | JGI IMG/M metagenome (GOLD analysis project Ga0272443, IMG submission 193581) | Marine sediment archaeal communities from Little Sippewissett salt marsh, Falmouth, MA, United States - SSM-Acet-12 | ecosystem: Environmental > Aquatic > Marine > Wetlands > Sediment ... | reverse complement strand
TGGGCGAGACGACACAGAACTGGCTGGGACGCTCGCAATGGGAGGCCGACGCCTACTTCACCGGGCTACTGGCGGACTTCAGCATCTATAGCCGGGCCCTCTCGGCCGGTGAAGTTCGCTACCTGGCCGGCGACCGCTAGCCTGGAGTAAGATCGAAATCAGCGATGGCACGGGGTCCGTACCGAAGGGTGCGGACCCCACGTTTTTGCGCAGTTGGAAATGGTCACAGACGGCAAGAACACAAAGCGTGGGGAACGCTACTCCTCCTCGTCGTAGGTATCGTACAGGTCGTCATCTTCATCGTCAGGCAAAGCCAATTCCATATCCGCGATGATCTCCCGGGCCTCCTGGGCCCGTGCGGCGGGCACCAGAACGCGGGGCACCATGCCGTCGATGCAGTAGGCGGCCGAGACGTTTTCGTTGGCGATCTGTACGGGAATGTCCGCATCCTCGAGATGCGCTTTGATCAGGTACGCCAAGGTGATGTCACCGGCCGCGTAGACCTCTACGAACTCTTCCATATGTCCACCTCCTTACGAGCCATGTCAGGAACACTCTACCCGGTATTTTACCGAGAGCAGGGAAGCCCGCCAATACACGTCTTTCGCCACCATCGATTATTTCCGGCCCTTGTCAAATGACGGCGGTAGGCTATGATGAGTGGGTCCTACGCGTCCTTGGCAGAAACACGAACGTTCTGTGACGGGAGGAACACCAGATGCGCCTCATGCTTTGCCTTTGCCTGCTTGCGATTCTATTCGGGTCTCTACCAATCCTGGCCCAGGAGACGGTGACGGTCCGGCCCAAGGAGATCGACAACGTGCTGATCAACCCGGGTATCGGGTTCATGACCTTCCAGCGATTCAACGGGGACAGCCTCAATGAAGCCAAGCGATGGACCGAAGGCTATCCGATCGACTACCAGGATTTCGACGGCAACCTGGAGAACGAGAACCACCCGCTGACCTCGCTGGCCTACTTCCGGATCTATTGGCGCTTCGTCGAGCCGGGCCGGGATGAGTACCGCTGGGACCTGATCGACAAGGCTTTGGAGACCGCCGGAACCCGTGGCCAGACGTTGCTGCTGCGCATCGCACCCTACGGCACCGGCACCGACAACGATGTGCCCGATTGGTACCGGCAGATGCTTGGCCAGGAAGAAAATCTCCCCGTGCAGAAATGGCGCACCGATCCGGAAGACCCGCGCTACGTGGAACACTTTGGCGACATGGTCCGCGACCTGGGGGCCCGTTACGATGGGCACCCACTCCTGGAGAGCGTCGATCTGTCCATCGTCGGGGCCTGGGGCGAAGGCGCCGGGTCCGACCGCCTGACCCAGAAAACGCGCGAAGCGCTGGTCGATGGCTATCTGGAGGCTTTTCGCAAGACGCATCTGGTCATGCTCCTGACCGACGAGAAAACCAACCGCTACGGCCTGTCCAAGCGCGACGTTGGCTGGCGTGTCGATTGCCTGGGCGACATGGGTGGTTTCAGTCCGACGTGGTGTCACATGCTCGATTACTACCCGCAGGCGATCATCAACTTCGGGATGAAAGACGCCTGGAAGAAGGCGCCGGTAACGCTGGAGGTCTGCTGGGTGATGCAGCACTGGCTCGACGAGGGCTGGGACGTCGATTACATCATCGACCAATCGCTGAAATGGCACATTTCCTCGTTCAACGCCAAGTCTTCTCCGGTCCCGGATGTGTGGGAGCCCCAGGTGCAACGCTGGCTCAAGCGCATGGGCTATCGTTTCGTGCTGCGCAAGTTCACCTATCCCGACCGAGTCAAGCCGAGCGGCACGCTCGCGTTCACGTCGTGGTGGGAGAACAAGGGCGTCGCCCCCTGCTACCGGTCGTTTCGCCTGGCACTGCGCCTGAGGGGAACCGACAGCAGCGCGTTGCTCGTCACCGATGCCGATCTGCGCTCGTGGCTACCGGGCGATAACCTGTACGGCAGCGCTGTCACCGTCCCGGCCGATACCGCACCGGGCCAATACGAGTTGGACATCGCCATCCTGGACGAACGCTTCGACGAGCCACATGTGAAGTTAGCCATCGCGGGCCGCCGGACGGATGGCTGGTACCCTCTGGGTACGATCAACGTCAAACGCTAGTATCGAAATCCGGCTGGCTCCTCACGAAATCGGTCAGAGCGCGAATCGTCTCGATGTTGTAGCCGGGTTCGAAGTGATAGACGTACTCAAGATGGCCGCCATCGTTTTCTGCCAGTATCCTTCGAGCCCACTCTACTATGGGAGCCGTGCTATCGGCCGACATATCGGAAGGCAAGGGCGCGATGCTGATGGGCATCTGAGAACCGAAGATCGCGCGAGCCCGGGCGACGGAGGTCTCGCCTCCAAGATCCAGTGAACCCAGGTTCTCAATCCGCGGGAAGGTCTCTAATAGATGCGTGCTGGAACCGCAGGAGTGGAGCCGCACGGGACCGAGTGACTGAGCAATCCTTGACGTAGCCGGCACGACGAATTGCTCGACCAGTTCCGGCCCGACCATACAGCAGGAGCATTCGCCCACATGCACATCGGTCAAAGACACGTCGGCCTGCTGGGCGAAGTGCCGGCAGAGAACGATGTACGCATCCGCGATCCAGTCCATGACCTGCATGCACCGTTGCGGGTCGGTCAGCATGTCCACAAACACGGTCTCCCCGCACAGCTTCTGCGCCGTGGTCAGGACGCCATGGATCGCGGCCCGGCCCGAGGTATCCCAGAAGAAAGGTGGAATGGCGCGCAGCGCCGGCTCCGCATCGCGGAGGTGCGCGATCTGCCCGTCAAACAGTTTGATCAGATCGTGATCCAGCAGGCTCGCGGGCGCGGGGAGATCTGCCAGATCACGGCCGGCCAGGCAGCTCGCCGTGATGTCGGCATCGCGATCGTCCGCAGGTACAAACTCAGCACCCAACAGCATCCCGAGAATCATGTTAGGTTGGATGCCCCCGATCAGCACCCGTTCGCTGTCCCAATAGCGCAGGCGCCCGAGGTTGGATTCGGAATAGAACAGCCCCAGGCCCGCGAACTCACGGGCGGCGTAGTCGTTGCACTGGCCATCGACGCTGTGTCGTTTAACCGGGTCGAAATAGTACTCGCGGTCGAACGCCACACCCAGCGTCTCGTGCAGCCAGGCCTTGGAAAGTGTGCCGGAAAGCGTAATCATCGCGGTCCTAGGCCATCATATCCACGGCAAAGCGCGGCTTGCGCGTGCGCCACTGACCCCGCGTGAAGTCCGGAACCTGCACCGGGATGCTGCCTTTGGCGATCGAAATCTCCGAGAGCGGTCCATGGACGCACATCAGGACCGAATCGTACACGTCCAGCGGCGTCTGCGTCCGGTTCTTGACCGCCTCGACGAAGAGCCTCAACTCGCGCATGTCGGTACCGCCGTGGCCACCCAATGAAGGCTCCTTGGCCCAGGCATGGAGGTACTTCTCGTGGTAGGGCCCGAACGGTTCCCACTGGTGATACTCGGGGCTCACGTCCTTGAGATAAACCGAATCGCGCTGTTCGTTGTACAGCCCCCGCGTGCCCTGGATCAGCCAGCGGTTGTCATAGGGACGAGGCAGTTGCATGTCGTAGTTGATGATGATGCTCTTGCCCTTCTTGGTACGCACGGTGGTCGTGACGATGTCACCCTGAGCGAACTTGCGTTTGGCGTTGGGATGGTCCGGTCCGAACTTGGCTGCGAAGTATTCGTTGATACCCACGGAAGCCGTGGCGGTCGAGGTAAGGTAGTCGAAGTAGTCACCGCAATTGATGTCCAGCCAACTGATCACCGGCCCCATCTGATGGCTGGGGTACTGGTCGCGATTGTGCTCGACAAGGTACTTGGCCGACCAGCGATCCTTACCGGTCGCGCGATCGAAGAACCAATGGTCAATGCAGTCGTGGGAGTGAGCGCAATGGCAATGCACAATGTCGCCCAGCAGACCCATGCGGATCATGTTCAATACGGCCAGGTTATCGCTGCGCATGCTCCAGTTCTCGAGCATCATGCAGGGCACGCCCGTCTGCTCGTGCGTGTTGACCAGGTCCCAACACTCGTCCAGCGTGTAGGCGGCCGGCACCTCGACCGCGGCGTACTTGCCCATTTGCATCGCATAAACCGCCATGGGTGTGTGCCACTCCCAGTAGCTGGCAATCACGACGCCGTCCAGATCGTCGCGCTCGACGAGCTTGCGCCAGACATCCTCATCGCCCGCATAGATTTCGGGGTCGCCCATCCCCGCCTGAATGACGCGATGGGCGGCAGCCTTGGCGCGGTTGGGATGAATATCGCCCAGCGCACGGATCTCGACGTCGGTTTTCATCTGGAGCAGGTTGCCCAGCAAGCTGTTGCCCCGGCCCCCCAGACCGACGACAGCCAAGCGCACCTTCTGCAGCGGTTCGTCCGCGGCCGAGGAAACGCCGGCCGTCAGTGCGGCGCTGCCGAGTACCGCGCCGAGCCCCAGGGCACCGTTGGTTTTCAAAAACGCTCTGCGACTTGTCTTGTTTGCCATGATTGGTTCTCCACCCGTTGTTTTGCGTTCAAATCGTACCCAACTCGCTGATCCTCACCGGCTTGCCCGACTCGGCCGAACGGTCGGCGGCAAAACACGCCGCCAGAGTCATCGCGGCGTCCTCCAGATCGGGGAACGGTCGCTTATCGTCGATGATGCAGTCGAGAAAATGCGAGACCTCGCCCTGGAAAGGATGATGCGTCACGTCCCCACTGTCGGGCAGGACGCAGGGGATTTTGAGAAAATCGTTCTGGCCCGGAAACAGCTTGGGGACAAACACCTCATCGTTACGCACAGAGCCTTCGGTCCCGTAGACACCGAGATTGAATCGGTACGGCATCTGGGCGTCGAACATCGTCGTGGTTCGGCCCACCTTGCCATCGGCGAACTTGACGTTCACGGAAATCGTTCCCGGGTATTCGATCGGATTCTCGGTCCTGACCTGGTACGCGGACACTTCCTCGACCTCGCTGCGCGCGAACCAACGCAAGGCGTCGACCGCGTGACAACCGCCCGTCAGGATAGCGGTACCACTCTGTTGTCGACTGCCCAGCCACTTCTCCTCAGGCGTCATCCAGATGCGATGCATGTAGTCCACTTCGACCATGAAGACATTGCCCAAAGCGTTTCTGTCGATCAGGCTATCTACGGTCATGAGCAGCGGATTCCAGTGCAACACGAAGCTGACCAGCGTCTTGACGTTGTTGGTGCGCACGGCGTGCAGTTGTTGCCGTAATTCGTCGACGGTCAGTGCCGGGGGCTTTTCGATGATCACGTGCTTGCCCGCCTCGGCAGCCGCGACCACGTACGGCGTGTGCGCATCGTGAGGTGTGGAGACGACAATGATATCGACGTCCTTCATGCCAAGCACAGTCGCCGCGTCGGTCTCGATCGCACACTTGAGTTCATGAGCATCGCGATAGCGCTGGGCGTTCTCGGGATGGCGACTGACCAGCGCGCGAATCTCCGAACGTTCGTCTTCCTGGAAGGCCTTGACGTATTCCCCCGCCACCCAGCCGCAACCGATAATGCCTACACCCAGCTTGCCCATCTCTCGACTCTCCTTCTTCCCAACATGTGCCCGGATAGTCTTCGTCGACGACTATGCATAGAAGCCCGCATAGCGTTCCATCGCATCCATGACGGCCCGGACATTCTCCAAGGGCACGCCCGGATAGAGTCCGTAGATCATCATCAAGCCGCCTTCGGGACTGCCCAGTTTCTCAACTTCTTCCCGGATGAGCGCATCGATCTGCTCCGGCGTACCGAACCGCGTGATCTGCTGGCGGTCGAGATCGAGATCGATACACACGCGCCCTTTCAGATGGGTCGCGATCCAATCGATACCGTTGACGAGATCCTGGAGATTCAGGGCATCGACACCACTGACCAGGAGATCATCGGCCAGAGCGCGGATATCCCCGTCGGAATGCATATGCACCAGGCAGCCCGCTTCATGCGCCGGCGCCGTCAAGTGCTCGTAGATCGGTTTGATGTATTTGCGAAACAGCGGTGGCGACACCATCGGACCGTTCTGCATACCGAGGTCTTCGGGATAACATAGCATCGCCACGCCCAGATCCAGATAGCGCTGCACGAGCCCTAAGCTGAACGTTTCAACCATCTCGATCAGATGGTCCAACCGCACATCTGCGTCGACCATGTCGAATAGAAGGTTCTCATACCCACGCAGATAGGTCAGACGCAGAAAGGCATGGCCATGCTCCAGACTCGCGCAGCAGCGTTCGCCAGCGCTCGCGGCCTGCTCGGCCCGATGTCGCTCGGCCGTCCAGTCAATCGCTGCCATGCCATCGGTCCGCGCGGGGTCGGGCGGCGTGAATCGGGCCAGGTCGTCCCAGTCCGCCAGGGGGTGTTGTGTCACGGCACCGGTGATGCCGTCGTCGGTCGTTTTCCAGACGCAGCCCCAGGCATCTGTATAGGGCTGCCCCGCGCGTTCCCAGGGGGCCAATGCTGAGGTCACGGGGTTGTCGCGATCGAATTGCGGGAACAGCAAACGGTGCTCGGCCATCAAGTCGAACAGAACCTCCGACTGGCAATGATGCCAACACGCCGGATTGATCCAGAACACCATGGGGATGTGGTCCGGCCGCTCGAACCGAATCGCCCGCAACGTGTTCTCCGTGACGGTCTCCATGACCACCCATTTCAGCGTCCCGCCGGCGCAAGCACAAGGAATTTCTCCGCCGGCCGGAGACTTGTCAATCCATAGACATGGTCTATACTGAGGAGAACCACTCTCGACACCCAGACCTGGAGGACAGGATCGACATGAAGATGAAGACAACACAGCGGGTGACAATCCTTGTGGTGCTGGCGGTTTGGGCTGCGACCGCCAGCGCCGTCCAGATTGTGGCCGGACCTTATCTCCAGGCTCCGACGGAAACGTCCATGACCGTGATGTGGATCACCGACCGGAACTGCACGAGCTGGGTCGAATTCGGCTCGGCGGACACACTCGATCGGAAAGCTCACCATAGTCGGCACGGCCTGATCGAGGCCGACCAGACGGTCCACCGGGTGACGCTCCAAAACCTGGCGCCCGGCACGTCCTACCAGTACCGGATAGGGTCCAAGGAGATCGTCGAATTCAAGCCTTACCAAGTCACCTACGGCGAAACGTTGCGCAGCGACACGTACACCTTCAAGACTCTGAACGGGAAGAAGGAGCGCATCTCATTCGTGGTCCTGAACGACATCCACGAACGCAATGAGATCCTGATATCGTTGCTGAAGATCGCCGAAGTGAAACCCTACGACCTCGTCTTCCTCAATGGCGACATCCTCGGTCATATTGAGGACCAGCAGCAGATCATCGATCACGTCCTGGCGCCCTGCACCAATCTCTTCGCGTCGCGCACGCCCTTCGTCTACGTCAGAGGCAACCACGAGACACGTGGCCGGTTTGCGCGTCGGCTGCCCGACTACCTCGCATTGTCCGACGATCGCTACTACTACGCGTTCGATCACGGCCCGGTCCACTTCGTCGTCCTGGACGGCGGAGAAGACAAACGCGACAGCGACAAGGAGTACAGCGGGCTCGTCGATTTCGATGGCTATCGAGAGGTCCAGCGACAGTGGCTCAAGCAAGAGATTCAGTCCACCGCCTTCCGGAGGGCCCCGTTTCGTGTGGTCGTGGTGCACATGCCCCCGCTGCCGTCCGAAGACTGGCATGGCGTCGATGATATGTACAACAAGTGGCGGCCGATACTCAACGACGGGAAGGTCGATCTGATGATCTGCGGGCACACCCATCACTTCACGATCCTGGAACCGCAGATCGGCGTGCGCGACTATCCCATGGTCATCGGCGGCGCGCCGAAGGCGGGCGAAGCGACGTTAATTCGAGTGGACGCCACCGCGGAGAAACTGGACGTTACCGTGACGAGAGACGACAGCGCCATCATCGGCACGTACCACGTCAAGCAGCAGAGGTCGTCGAACTAGGGGCTGTCGGGCAACTGCTTTTTGAGTTCCTCGATTTCGCGACGCAACCTGGCGTTTTCAGCCATCACGGCCGCCGTGACACTGTTGACGCGTTCGGCGATGCCCTTCTGAAGGTCCCTCTCCAACGCTTCGACGCGCTGCTGACAGGCAGCCAGTTGGTCGGCGCGTTGCGCGAGGTCTTGGGCATGCTGAGCCCTGAGCGTGTCGATCTCGTCCTCAAGACTGGCCAGACGCTGCTTGAGCTGCATACTCTCGGCGGCGATGAGCCTGGCCTGCTTCGTATCGGGCGTCTGCTCGCGACGACACCCACCGGCCGGCAGCGAAACCATCAGCAGACCTGCGATCAGCACCAGCGACCTGACACCTTTGCCTGCCATGTTCGTCTCCTTTCGAAGAGGTATCACTCGAAGAGTACCGCCAACTCCTCCTTACGGCTCGTCTCGATCTGCTTGGGGTCCGTCCACACGGCCAACTCCAGACTCTTGCGACAGCCGCAATCGTCACAGAGCAGATCTTCGTCACCCGATAGCAGGCTTTCGATCAGCTTGAGGCAGTTGTCGGTCGCCATCTGCAGATTGGAGCGGATCTCCTGGAGCAGCGTTTGCTTGCCCTTGGATGGGTCGTGGGGCCGCCAGCAATCATAGTCGCTGGCCAGCGCCACCAGCGCGTAGCACATCTGGGCCTCGCGGGCGAGCTTCGCCTCGGGCATCGCGGTCATGCCGATGAGATCGCCCCCCCAGGCCCGGTGCATCAGCGATTCGGCCCGGGTCGAGAACTGCGGCCCCTCCATGCACACATACGTTCCTTGCGTGTGGATCTTGATGTCCAGCGGATCGGCCGTGCGCAGCAGGGCCTCGCGGAGCCGTCCGCACGTGGGCTGAGCCAGTTCGCAATGCACGGCGCCGTAGCCGTCGAAGAACGTGTTCTGACGTTTGAACGTCTTGTCGATAAACTGATCGACGATGACCAGATCGCCCGGCGCGATCTCCTCGCGCAGCGAGCCAACCGCCCCACTGGCGACAATGGCCCGGGCCCCCAGTTGCTTGAGCGCGAAGATATTGGCCGCAAAAGGCACGTCGGCAGGCCCACACCGGTGTCCCGGCCCGTGCCGACTGATGAAGGCGATGCGTCGCGTGCCCAAGGTCCCCACGAGAATCGGCCCGCTGGGCGCGCCGAAGGGCGTCTGTTCATCGCGTTGCTCGAGATCCGTCAATTGCCCGGCCAAGGCATCGCCCAATCCCGTGCCGCCGATCACGCCGATCAATGCTTCTGTCATGTCCTATGTGCCTCCTTTCATCTTGGCTGATCATCATAATCGCGGCACAGGGCCCTGTCGACCCTTTCTCCGGCCGGACCGAGATGCGCAGGTACCGATTTCGCTTGAACAATGGCCGGGTCGCTCCATAATGGGGAAAAACGCAATCGACCATTGACGGGAGTTCTAAGAGTATGGATTTGAAAGTAACGGTCAAAGAAATCAAAGGCAATTGTCCGACGTACCGCGTCGGTGACTCCTTCGTTCTCAAGGCGGGCTATCAGCTCGTCAGCGACACCCCGGTCTGCATGCACGGGCTGGCCGCTCTGATGCCCTACTACAATGCCCTGCGCGTCTCCGAACCGAACCAGTGGGGTCTTGAAGGCAAGGAAGACAAGAGCAAGGCGTACGTCCACTGCCCCGACCCCGTCGACCATACCGGCGGTGGTACCGTCGTCTTCGAGATCAGCAAAGTGGGCTGAGGCGGCAGCGGTGGCACTGCCCCATAGCATCGGGGCCCATGCCGATCCGGCACAGGCCCCGAGTTGATGCTGTATAAAGGTGTCGCCTGCCTGGCAGGCGATATGCTCTTACCGATCGGACAGGAAGAGGATTTCGCCTGCCGACAGCGCTCGGTCGTAGACGATCACGTTGTCCATCTCGCCGGTCATTTCACGCGAGAGGGCGTCGGCGTTGTTCCAGGCGCCCAGGGATGAGGCGCCCAGAATCACGTCGATCGGCGCTGCGAGCGTACGGGAATCCTCGAGCCCTCCGTTAAGGTAGAGCGCGATCTCGGTCTGCGACACCGTCACGGCGATGTGGTTCCAGACATCCGTCACGCCCAGGGAGGCGCCTTCCAGATCGCCCCCATCGAGACCGTTGATGCCCACGTTCAACAGACCATAGTGGAATTTGAAGTGCACGGCACCGGCCGCCCAGACGTCGGTGTTCATGCCGCCGGAGAAGTCCAGCGACGTCATGTCGGCCGTCGGATAGACCCACATGGAAACCGTGAATTCGTTGAACGTCGCCTCGGCGCCACCGATGCGCGGCACCGAAACCGCGTCGCGAATCCCGTCGAGGGACAACACGCCGTTCTGTACGCGGGCATCGCCCAGCAGTGTTCCATCGTAGCCGTTGCCCGAGCTGTCGCTCGCGTCGGCATCGAAGGTGTACTGGAGCAGGATGCCATCGGTGCCCGGATCGGTCGGCGTGGCAATGGCCGGCGCTTCGCTGTAGAGGCGGATGTCGTCGACGTAGATCTTACCGGCGCCGTTGCCCTCGATGCCGATGGTCAAGCCCGTTACGTTGCCGAGAGTCGTCCCCACCGAAGCCAGGTCGATGTTCCACTGCTGCCACAGCAACTTCGACAGCATGTCGGCGCCGCCGGGGTAGGCCACCTTGACGCCGTTGATCTTGACGTAAAGCTGGCCACCGCTGTTGTCGGCTTCACCGCGGAAGTAGAGCGTCAGCGTGGTGATGCCCGCCCGGGTCCAATCCTGACCGGCCAGGCTCAGGTCGGCTTCCGAGACGTTGCCGGCGTTGTCGTAGAACAGCGGCATCGACTGGCTGCCGCCATGGATCATGTCCTGCTCGGCAAACGGCGCCTCAAGGTACCCCACCGTCGAGCCGGTCTCGTTGACCCAGCCGTCGATCCAGCTCTCGTAGATCACGTTGTCTTCGTCGTTGTAGCTCTCGAAGTCGTCCACCACCACGAATTCCTGCGTGGCGAAGCTCCAGACGCTGCCGGCCCAGGTACTGGGCGTGGCCGCGTCGTTGACCTCGGTGACCTGCCAGTAGTACGTCGTCGCCAGTTGCAGATCGTCGGGCGTATAGCCGGTGATATCGACAGTGCCGACCAGCGCCAGCGCTGCGGCGTCGGTGCCCAGAGCCACCTCATGCGAGACGGCCTCACGGCCCGCACGCCAGGCCAGCGCACTGTCGACACTGACATCGGCAGCACCGTCGGCCGGCTCGGGCTCGCGGGCATTGATCGGAATGTACAGGAAGCGGACTTCACTGAGCCCGTACTGGCCCATCATGCCGTACCCGCTGTTGACGGTCAGGCGTACGTACTGGGCAGCGACGCCACCGAAATCGATGACCGTGTTGGGGGTGTAACCGGTTGCGGCCAGACCCTGGGCGAACTGGACGTCGCCCAACGTCATCCAATCGGTCCCGTTCTCAGAGTATTCGACCGCCACGTCTTTGAGCCCGAAGCCCAGGACCAGCTCAAACTGAATGTTGTAGTTCCAGACGAGCATCTCGTGCAGCTTGTAAACGGCGTCGAACGCGTACTCGATGTACAGGTCTTCACCGGCCGGCGCGGTGGTCAGCCACATGTCATCGGCAGCCACGCCGTGCTCATCGTCTTCATTGAGTCCGGACCCATCGACCGTCTTCTCCGGGCCAGGCCCCACACCGGCAGCGCCGTTGCTGGTCGCCACCACAGTTCCGATCGGATAAGCGAGCGGTTCGACGGTGAAGCTCCAGACCTCGCCTTTGAAAATCGTGTTGTCCGGCGCCGCGTTGACTTCATCCACGCGCCAGTAGTACGTCTGCCCGTATTCCAGCACGGCCGGCGGCGTGTAGCTTGTGCCCGCCTGCCCCTGGCTAACCAGCAGATCCATCGGATTGTCCCGGCCGGCCATCTCGACATCCGCCAGCGAAGCGCCAAGATAGACATCGTGGCTGGCCGCGTATTCGCCGGCCGTCCAGGACAACGTGGTGTCGCGCGGCACATCGATGGAATCGGCGGCCGGGCTCGGGGCGGTGGCGAACTCCGCGTTCGGACCTTTGCCGGCCATGACATCGGCCAGTTCCGATTCAGTCAGAACGTGGTCGTAGATACGCAGGTCGTCGATCATGCCGCTGAAGTAGTGCCCCAAAGTGGGTGAATCGCCACCGATCCGGAATTCCGCCGTTGAAACGGTGACCGAGACGGACTCGGCCGACGAATCGACCAGGACGCCGTTGTAGTATTCGTTGAAGGTATCGCCTGCGTCGTTGAGCACCCAGGCCAGATGCACCCACGTATCGGCGGGTACGGTGTCACCGTCACTGTCGCGGTTGAGGTTGCGAGCGGCGTCGCTGGTAACATCCATTTCCATGTGGTCGTTGTAGATCGAGCAGGTGAACCCGCCCCCGGCGGCGTTCTCAGCCTGCCGATTGCTGCACACCTTGTAGTCGCCGCCGGCCGGCTTGTTGATCCAGGCCGTGACGGTCACGCCGCCGGTAACGGTCGTGTCAATGTCGATCAGGCCGCACATCACGTGGTCGTCCGACCCATCCAACTGGAGGGCGCCACCGTAGACGCCTTCGATCCAGGCGGGATCGCCATTCAAGGTGCCATCGTGACCGTTCTCCGAGGAGTCTACGGCCGTGGTGCCGGCGCCGTCATCCAATTTCCACCAGGCGACGAGTTCGGCGCGAGCCGAACCGGCCCAAACGCTCGCCAATACCAAAGCCATCGCGGTCCAACAAAACAGTTTCTTACCCATGTGAATTGATCCTCCTTCGCAAGAAGCACATAACTCCGCTCCGGCTACACACCAGCGCGTTGCTCCCCTTCACGATCGAACGCAGAATTGCCCCCGGGTGATAGCGTGTCGAGTCCCCCATTCACCTCCTTCCCGTGAGAAACAAATAGCGCGCGATATGAGCGTGACAAAGCTTGACACCTGCTGGAAGTGACTCGCCCGCTGCCCCCGCTCCGCGATCCGCCTGACATGATGCACTTGCGTTACAACCTCTGATCCACCAAAACCCTTGCTGGGTGCTTGCCGTCCCTGAAGACGCCTATGTCCCTCCACGCCCACGACAGCCCGGGCAAGTTCCAGAAAATCGTGACGCGATACCTTCCCATTAATAGCAGTTCGAAGCAGGACAGTCAACAGCATTCTCTGCTCGGTCGGCTCTCCAGGCGAGTCATTGAAAAGTGGCCCCGAGCCGCCTATATTGCACGCCTGGACGGCGCAGTCCGAGAGCAATGACTAGTACCATCATGGGAAAAGACGCGTTCGCAACAGGAGAGACCATGCTGTACAGAGAAATGCCTAAGAACGGTGACCAACTTTCCATCCTCGGCTTCGGGTGCATGCGGCTGCCGGAGAAGGACGGGGCCATCGACGGGGAGAGAGCAACGCAACAGATTCGCTATGCCATCGACCACGGTGTCAACTACATCGATACGGCCTGGCCGTACCACGCCGGGCAGAGCGAGCCCTTCGTCGGACGCGTCCTGAGCGACGGCTATCGTGAAAAGGTGAAACTGGCCACCAAATTGCCCTCCTGGATGGTCCACGACCGCGCGGACATGGATCGATTTCTCAACGCCCAACTGGAGAAGCTCCGGACCGATCATATCGATTACTACCTCGTCCACTGCCTGGTCGGAGACCTCTGGGACCGGATCGCAGCGCTGGGCATTACCGACTTCCTGGACCAGGCCAAAGCCGATGGACGCATCATCGACGCAGGCTTTTCGTTCCACGGCGCGGCAGGTGAGTTCACCCGCATTGTAGACGCCTACGCCTGGGACTTCTGTCAGATCCAATACAATTACCTCGACGAAGAAAACCAGGCGGGCACGAAAGGGTTGGAGTACGCCGCGGCCCAGGGACTGGGCGTCATCGTGATGGAGCCGCTGCGCGGCGGCAAGCTGGCCGGGGCCGTACCGCCGGCGATTGCAGCGATCTGGGACGAGGCCCAGGTCAAGCGCACAGCCGCCGAGTGGGCCCTGCGCTGGGTTTGGAATCGGCCCGAGGTGACTGTCGTGCTCTCGGGGATGAACGACCAGGCCCACGTCGAGGAAAACCTGCGATGCGCCGATCAGGGTCACCCCCATTCCTTAACGGATGGCGAACTGGAGCTGGTCCGTCGCGTCGAACAAATGTACCGGCAACTCATGAAGGCGGGCTGTACTGGATGTCGGTACTGCCTGCCCTGTCCGGCCGGGGTGGCCATTCCCGTCTGCCTCGAAATCTACAACGACCTGCACATGTTCGGCAACACCCAGGAGGCCAGGTTCATGTACGCCGCCCGGCTCAGTGGCACCATCACCAACGGCACGTCCGCGTACGCGTCGCGATGTGTGCAATGTGGACAATGCCTGGAGAAATGCCCGCAACATCTGGAGATTCCGCGTCTGCTGGAAGCGGTGGCTGCGGAACTTGAGGGTCCTGATTTGGAAGCGCGGGAGGCAGTGGTCAAGAAACTCTTCGCCAATGCCTCAACGTAACCGTCTGACGCACTGGTGTCGCTCTACGGCGACACCACTTCGACAGCCTCGGAGGCTTGCTGCCGCGTTTCGCTCGGTCGAGCGAAGCCACCGACGCGGAAGAGCTCTTCCATCGCGGTGACGCCCTTGGCCACCTTTTCCAGTCCATCGTGGGCCATCGGGCGCACGCCCTTGTTGCGCAGGCAATCCGCCAGCTCGCGCTGACGGGCCCCGGCACTGATGAGTGCCCCGACCTCATCATCGATAGTCGCCACTTCGAAGATTCCGGTCCGGCCCTTGTAGCCGTACCAGTTGCACTCAGCGCAACTGCCCGGATGCTGTAGATGTTGCGGCGTCTCTTGTCCGAACTGGGCGAACAGTTCACGTTCCGTTTCGTCCAGTTCGCGCGGCTGGGCACACTCGCCGCAGAGTTGTCGCAACAGGTTCTGGGCAATGACCAGCCGCAGGGAACTGCCGATGATGTGATAGGGAACGCCCAGATAGTGCATGGCATCCACCGCCCCGACGGCATCGTGGGCGTGAATGGTCGCCAGGACGAGGCGTCCCGACAGCGCGGCGCGAGCCGCTACGATCGCTGAATCCCGGTCGCGAATCTCGCCGACCAGAATCAGGTCCGGGTCCATACGCAGAATCGTGCGCAACCCTTCGTGCATGGTCAATCCGTGCTTCTCATCCACCTCGATCTGCTGGGCATAAGGCAATCTGAACTCCACCGGGTCCTCGATGGAGTAAGCGGTCGTCGTCCGCAGGTCCATCAGCGACGCCAGCGAATACATGGTGGTCGTTTTGCCCGAGCCGGTGGGTCCGGTGACGAGGATCAATCCACTGAGCGAATCGACTGCGGTGGCCGTTTTCTTTTGATCGTCCTTGGAGAATCCCAGATTGGAAATGTCCCACTGGCCCCGCGGCACGCTCAGCAAACGAAGATGGGCCGACTCTCGATCGCGTATGGGCGTCAGTGTCACGCGGATCTCCCACGTCTGGTCTTCGTCGATCCAGTTGATCTGGCCTTCCAGCGGCGTGAACGAGCGCGTGAAGTTCAAGCAGGCGGCACTCTTGAGCTGGTTGAGCAAGCGCTTGCCTTCAGCGGGCGGTAGGAGCAATTTCGGATGGATCGTGCCGTCGACGCGATGGAGGACGCGCACGCCGTTTTCCACACAATGCAGGTGCACATCGGTCGCCCGATCGACGATGGCATTCCAAATGAACGTGTTGAGGGGATCCGGATAAGCGCCGGCGTTGTGCTCGCCCTGCGTCCATGCGTGGTCCTGCTGCGCCGCTCTGGCCATAACTGATGCTCCTTGCATTTTTCGTATCGCATACGGGCCGGCGTCCAACGGGGTCCGTCCCGTGCGCTATGTCGGCGCGCCCGGGCCGGTTCTTAACCCGCATCTTCCCTACAATCGTTAGATCGCGGCCAAAGCATCACTGAAGGGCGGGAAAAACGTCAGAAATCGCAGTCGCCAGCGCGCGCAACGTCCGGTATTGCGCCCGTAGGGGCAGGCCCCATGGGAACGGAGGACGGACGACAGAGGGCAGACGGCGGCTGACCGACCGAGATCTAATCCCTGATCTGAACCCAAGCGGCCCCAGACAGGGAGATTGTCAGTAGCTTCTGTTGAGCATCGAAGTGCACATCCGCGTCAGGACTCACGACGACCGGGGCCCTGCCCACACCGGAGATCAGAACGGTGTACGGCCTGTTTCCCCATCCGTCCGTGCTGAATGTCACCGAGTTCGAGCGCTCGGCCACGTCGCCGATGGCACAGGGAGCATGGAGGAACCAGTCTCTGGAGGACAGCTTGCGCATATCGTAGAGGCGGCCTCTTTCGAACAGTTCGGGAACGTGCGCCTGCACGGTCCCGGGATTGATGGCCGGGCCATCGCTGACCTGGGCGCGCAGATGAAAGAAGTCGGGCAGCAGCCCCTGGCGTTTCTCGTCGGTGGCCGGCCAAGTCATCTGTAAGCCGGCGGCGGTGATGCCCTTGGCAATCTGGTCCCAGGGCCCGGCGGAATCGCATCGGCTCAGGTCTTGCAGCGCCGAGGCATACACCAGGCCGCACCACTGAACCGGCAAGCCAAACCAGATCGGCGCCTTCCAGTTCGTCCCGCCGAGCACCGCAATCGTCGCGTAGGGCCCGACCTGACCTTCCGTAGGATTCTCAAGGTAAACGAACGGAACTCCCGTCCACGCCCAATAGCGCGCTTGGTCGAGATACTCAGATCGATCAGAAATCGCATAGCCTAAGACGTACGCCTTGACCATGTAGGCCGAGGCGAGAATGTCGGGTGTGTGCAGCGGGACTTCCCAGGTCTGGGCGCCGCGTGGGACGGTACCGGCATAGAGCGCCGTCTGCTTATCGAGCAGAGCCAGGCCCTGCCCGATCAGCTCCGGATCGGCCGACAGTGTCGCGGCCTCGAGGATGCGCGTCACGGAACCGGCTGCCAAGCCATTGGCATGGTCGGCAAAATGCGTCTTGGCGTAGTCCACCTCGCCCGGTTGGTAATGCCTGATCCCCTGGGCATCGAATTGACTCAACAGACTCAGCGCCCGTTCGTGTCGCGTTCTGACGTAGTCGACCACACCGCCCAAGACTAAGGGCGGCGCCGGCGTCCGCACGTGCGAGACCGTGCTGAGGTAGGGACCACCCAGCGGCAAGTGCGTCACGGCCAGATCCCGGCCCAGGGTCAGCCTTTCCTTGAGGACTGGATCGCTCGCGTGTGCGGCCAACCACTCCATGTAGACCGGCGCATCGGCCGCTGGCTGGGCACCGAAACTCGTGCCCCAGACCGCGTGCCTAAACCGCCCACCCTCATTCAGCGCCGAATCCAGCCAGCCATGGGCAAGCAGGGTCACGGTAGCGTCGAGGCCGCCATCGTACTGCGGCACCTCAGGCAGCCCTTTGAGCAATACGTACTTCTGCACGACAGGCACCACGGTCTGCCCCAACCCTGCGATGATCGTGACCTGGGCCGTGACGGGTTCATTCGCACGGAGTGTCATGGGCGTATGTGCGACCAGATCGTTCTCGTAGCGATTCGCTCCTATGCCCGGAGCGGACAGCGCCATAACGTGGGCACCGGAACCGTAGATCGTGTCGGGTGAGTCGAAAACCGCCGCAACCGATTCCGACGGCTCCCATAGCAGGCCGATATGGTGACCCTCGTGAACGATCGCCATCAGAGGAAACGTGATCTTGACCGGATCGGGAACGCGGCGTACGTGCTCGGCGGTCGTCAGGTCGGCCTCGCTACTGCTCGGCTCGTCGGCCAGGTATTCCAGACCGGCAAACACGGCCTGCGTTTTGCGCGTTCCGAACGTTTCCAGTCCGGCAAAGAGCGTTAACCAGGGCAGATGCACAATCCGGCGTTCCCGATCGACGACGAATTGCGTCTCGACGTCAATGGTCCCGTCGACTCGACCCGGGATGAAACGCCGTGTCATCTGCCAGTGTCCGCCTTCGCTGTCCGTCAGGCGCGCCCGGCACGTGACACCCTCGGGCGACGCCTCAACGGCAACCGTTGCCTCTTCCAGGTTAAGCCATCGAGTTTGCTCGCCCGACACCACGCCAATCAACTCGGAGGCATACCCCGCCGCCATCTCTTGACCGGCGGTCTCAACCGCGAAATCACCCCACCGATCGCGGCTATGTTCCAGCACGAGATCCCCTGATTGGATCGCAACCGTCTCAGCATCGGCGCGCCGCCTTCCTGGCCGAGCCCACGTCGGCGGGACAGGCGGGACCAAAGATTCAATGCGTATGGACTGAACGACGATGCGTCCCGGTCCGGCGGCCGGGTCCAGACGAAAGCGCGTGCCCGCTCCCAGCGACTCGCGAATCACCAACGAATAATCATGCCACTGCCCATCGGACCAGACCGTGAAACGCACGGACCGTCCCGCCTCGAAATGGGGGCCGTAGAACAATTCACCGCTACTGTCGGCCGCGGATTTCATCCGCACCGTAACTCTCGTCCAACCCTGACGGGGCAAATCGATCGGTTCGCTCTCGATCCAAGGATCGATCCCCGTCGAATCGAAAACCAGGCCATCGGTACCCACAGCCAGATCCGCGACGAAGGGATTGCCCACCCAACCATGGGTCCCCTGGGTGAAATCCCAGGTGACGATGGTCTTGGCCGGCGCTGCCGCACAGAAGAAGACCAGGACAACGCCTGCCAGAATTCTCGCTCGGCCATTTCGCGTGATGTTCGTCATGAAAGACCTCCAATCTCCGCCCGCCACATGGTGACAGGCATCTGCCTTGTCGCACTTGGAACGCAGTGTAGTATAATGGCGGGCATGAGTCTGGAACAAGAGATTAAGGATCGCGCGCTGGAGTTGGGCTGCGACGCGGTGGGCATCACGGATGCGACGCCGATTGCCGAGGCGGACATTGAGCGTTTGAGGACGTGGCTCGATGCCGGTGCTGCGGGGGAAATGGCGTATCTGCGGCGCAACTTCGACAAACGCATCCATCCGGCGGCCCTGCTGGAGGGAGCCCAGTCCGTTGTGGTGATTGCGCTGAACTACAAACCCGCTGAGGAACCGGCGTGCACGGCACACCCTACGTCCGCCGATGGTCCGTCGGGAACAGTGGCGACGTACGCCTGCTACGAAGACTATCACGACTTCATGCGTCCTCTGCTCCACGAATTGGCCGATTTCATTCGGGCGCGGACGGACAACGCGCAACGGTTCAAGGTCTGCGTCGATTCGGTCCCGCTCGCTGAGCGGGCCCTGGCGGTGCGTGCGGGACTCGGCTTCATCGGCAAGAACCACATGCTCATCCATCTGAAGCTCGGCCCGCAGGTCTTTCTGGGCGAACTGGTCACCACGGCAAAGCTGCATCCGGACGATCCGACTCCGGGGACCTGCGTGGGCTGCGACCGCTGCCTGCGCGCCTGCCCCACGGGGGCTCTGAGCGCCGATGGCCAATTCGATGCGAGGCGGTGTCTCAGCTACCTGACCATCGAATACCAAGGCGCTGTCCCATCCGAATTGGCCGCGACGGTGGGAGACCGCATTTTCGGCTGCGATGAATGCGTGCGCGTCTGTCCCTACCGCCAGACCGCTCCGGAGCGAGCCAACCGCCGCTTCCGATTTCATCCCGAACGGGCACGACTGGACCTGTCACGCATTCTCGCGATGGATCTGGAGGGATTCGCCACCGAATTCACCGGTTCACCGATCGCGCGGACCGGACACGAGACACTTCAGCGCAATGCCCGCATCTGCCTGGCCAACACGCAGCGGGATCGTAAGAGCTAGAGAACCAGGCCCGGGCTTAGACGACGGAGATACTTGCGAGGAGGTGAGCCGTTAGGGAGCCAGGAAGGCGTCGGTCTCACACGACGGAACTTCGTAGCCGCGCAGTTCGCAGCCGTCGGCCATGTTGGTGAGGGTGTAGATGTCGTCTTCGGAAACGCTCGTGTGGCGCCGGCGCGTGAACTCGACCGAGCCATCGCAGAACAGCACGTTCTGGCCGCGGCCGTTGTGGTTGGTGCTGTTGGCCGTCAACAGATCCTGGCACATGCGCAAACTGAACGGCGCGGAGTAATCGGTGGGCAGTTTCTCGGCGATCGGATTCAGATCGGCGAAGATCACCCGGCGTGCGGCCAAACCCTGCTGCTTCGCGTCCGGACAGCCGATTCGAATGCTGAAATGCACGTAGGCGCGCTCGGGAAAATCGTTGTACTGGGCAACATCCAGCGCCTCGAATTCGGGCGTCCGGCCTTGCTGCCGGCCCGGACACACAAAGCGACTGGGGTCGACGTAGCCCTGCTTGACCAGGAGCCAGGCCCGCCGCGTATTGGAATGGTTCTCCGTGCCCTGGTAGCCGACTTTCCACCAGGGTGAGCCCGGGGCCACCGGGACGCTGGGCAATTGCCCGTCGTGCTCGGCCACGTAGTTGGCCATGCCGCCGTGAATGCTGCCCAACTGGGCCTGACACTGTTGTTGCCAGTAGCGCTGCCGCGTGAAGCCCAGCGCCGGGAGGACGACCCCGACGAACAGAACGAGCACCGCGGCCACCGCGGCGATGTCGCCCCAATTGCGCCAGAACGGAATCCTGACACGCGTGGTCTCTCCCTGCTCGGCCTCGAGCAACTGTTCCAGCCGGGTCTGTCCCTCGCTGGTCTGGGCCTGCTGCTTGAGCCCGGAAATGGTCCGCTCCGCCAGATCGTCCGGGCAGGGCCCGACTTCCAGCGCATCCAGAGGCGAAAGGGTATTCCGCAAAGTGTGGTAGAATTGGGCGGCTTCCGGATCGGTCGCCACCAGCGCCTCGGCCTCGGCGCCTTCATCCTCAGATGTCAATCCAAGTGCATAATCAAACAACAACTGCATCTGCTGGCTATTGAGTGGGGTCATTTGACCTCTTTACTCCCTACTGTCGCTTTCCAATCTTTGGCAAACCTGGCTACGGCTGTATGGAGTCTGCTTTTAACAGTCCCAATAGGTATACTTAAGACATCCGCCATTTGTTTATAAGAAAATTTGTGGAAATAGGCCAAGACCAGGATCTCCCGCAGGTTCTCCGGCATGCCGGCAATGACCTCGTTGACCCGATCGACCGTCTCGTTCTCCTCCAGCTTGTCGTAAGGCGAGACGTTATCGGAACCCAGGGTGTTGAGCATCTCGTCGAATGACATGTCCTGAGCCTCGGAGATCGCCCCGATGGGCACCGCACTGGTTCGCTGGCTCTTGCGAAGGGCATCCTTGGCTTTGTTGGCGGCGATGGTGAACAGCCAGGGCCGCAGCGGGCGGCTCAGATCGAAGCTTTCCCGGCTGGTGAATAACTGGAGAAACGTCTCCTGAAAGACGTCTTCAACGAGGTCCGTCCGGTTGAGGAACTGTTTGAGAAACGCGTACAGACTGTTCTTGTAGCGGCCGACGATCTCCCGAAAGGCCGCTTCGTCTCCCTGCATGTAACGTCGGAGCAGATCCGCGTCTGTCAATTGTTCAAATGGTCGCGCCATAGATCCTTTCTTGGGCCAGCATTATACTATAAAAGACCCGGCGTAAAACCAAAACCTTTCTTGCCCGAGGGCCCCGGACGCTCCGAAAAAATCCGGATTTCTGGAACCGGTGCGGGCAGAAAACAGTACCATAAGGGCAAGATGCAGCTACGAGGGCTCGGATCAACTGGAAAGGGGACGAAAGATATTGCCTCCGCGACTCTGCAACTCTGATTGAGTACACCTCTGCCCCGCTCCGATGGCTCCGGGCAGTACGGTGGACGAGACCACAACGGCCAAGGCGTATGGAACACTGCTGGTCACGACACCGGTGACAAAGCAATGGTTCTGCTCTGACGGACACGGAGACACAGGTGACCAGGGGCCGCGCAGGTGCAAGCGCGCGGGTACGGATAAATGGGGAATCGTCATGGATGTGAAAGGATGGACTATGAAAGGTTGCAGAGCTTTGTTAGGGCGTCTCGGACTGGCTGTGTTCGTCGTCACACTGTGCACAGCCACCAGCGTCGGCCTGGCCCAGGAGGATCCCAACGCCACGGCAAGCGAACCGATGAACTTGAGTGATATCAACGTGGACAACGCCCGAGAGATCATGACGCGTATCTATGGGTATCTGGCCGAATACGGGCTCAAGATCGTCGCCGCGTTGATTGTCTTCTTCGTGGGCCGATGGATCGCCCGGCTGCTATCGACATTGGCGGGCAAGGCCATGAGCAAGGCCAAGATGGACGAAACACTGGTGCGTTTCATCAAGGATCTCTGCTATGTCGCCTTGCTTGCGTTTGTGATCATTGCGGCGTTGGCGAAGATCGGAATCCAGACAGGGTCGTTTATCGCCCTGATTGGTGCGGCCGGTCTGGCCGTCGGCCTGGCATTGCAGGGGTCACTGGCCAACTTCGCCTCCGGGGTCCTGATGCTCATCTTCAAGCCGATTCGCATTGGCGACTACGTCGAAGCGGGTGGCGCCGCGGGCAGTGTTGCCGAGATTGGCATCTTCACCACCGTTCTCAATTCACCCGACAACGTGCGGATCATCGTTCCCAATTCCGGAGTCATGGGCGGCAACATTAAGAACTACACCGTCAACGGGACGCGACGCGTGGACATGGTGATCGGCGTCTCCTACGAAGACGATCTGCAGAAAGCCAAGAAAGTCATCGAGAAGGTCCTGGCGGCCGAGGACCGGATTCTCCCCGAGCCGGCAACAGTGGTGGCCGTCTCGGAACTGGCCGACAGCAGCGTGAATTTCGTGGTCCGCCCCTGGGTCAAGTCCGGGGACTACTGGGGCACCTATTTCGACCTGACGGCCAAAATCAAGGTTGCATTGGAGAACAATGGGCTTACAATACCATTTCCACAGCACGATGTGCACGTCAAGGATGGCCAACTCGCCAGTGCGGCGAAATGACGTACGAGGGAGCAATCAAGCGATAAGAGTTGATGCAGCCGTTGCGTCAACGGTTGGAAACCTATGAAAGGAGGCCTGGAGATGCACCGTCTTCTGTTTCTCACGTTGTTGGGTGTCATGGTGTTGTCTGGGGTGGCCAGTGCCGATGAGGTCTATCTCAAGAATGGCGACCGTTATTCGGGCACGATCGTCAAGCTCACCGACGGCAAACTCGTCCTCAAAACGGACACGGCCGGCGAGGTGACCCTCAGCCAAGCGGACATCCAAAGTCTCAGCAGCGCCGGACCGCTGGAAATTCACTTCAAGGATGGATCCGTGCTCAACCAGAACGTTCAGGTGGGTCAGCCGGGCCAGTTCGGCATCGAGTCGGGTCCCACGCTGCGCGCCCAGACCTTCCCGCTGGCCGACGTGACTGCGATCAATCCGCCGCCCAAGCCGAAGCCCAAGTGGGCCGGTAGCCTTTCCGCGGGCTTCACCGCGACCAGTGGCAACACCTCGACCGAGGCGATCAACGCCAGCTTCAGTGGCATCCGGCGCGGCGAAAAGGATCGGCAGACAGCCAGCGCCGATTACGCCAAGGGCAAACAGGACGATCCCGACACGGGCGAAGAGGAAACGATCGAAGATTGGTGGCGGGCCAAGGCCCAGTACGACTATTTTTTCTCGAAAAAATTCTTCGGCTTCATCAACGGCAGCTACGAGAAGGACAGCATCGCCGATCTGGATCGCCGCGTCGTGGTCGGTGGCGGTGCCGGTTATCAGTGGATCGAATCGGAGCGGACGAACTTCTCCACCTCGCTCGGTTTGGCGTCGCTGTATGAGAAGTTCGAAGATGCGACCGACAGCAACAGCGAGTTGTCGGCGCAGGCCGGGTACAACTTCGATCACCAGATCAATGAGAGTGTCAAGTTCCTCCACGATCTGACCTACTTCCCGGCCCTCGACAAGGTCTCGGATTACTATCTGACCACGACCGCCGAACTGCGGGCCAGTTTCACCAAATCCATGTACGCCAACTTCAAGGTGATCTTCAACTACGACGCCACGCCGGCCGCCAGTCGCAGCAGCACCGACATTAAGTATATCTTCGGGGTCGGCATGACCTTCTAAGTTCGGCCCGAGCCCCTCTGCAGTCCCAAGCCGATCGCGTCCTTCGGGGCACGATCGGCTTTTCTCATGCGCCGACCTGCGAGGCGGCGACAAAGGAAAAGCCCCTTCCCTAGGGCAGGGGCTTTCGAGTTCAAGAACAGCACGTGGCCATCCGCTTCGATATCAATACGTGTGACCGTGAACCTTCGAGGTACGGAAGCCGAAAATGGCGATGACCACGAAACAGATCAAAGGCAATACGAAGGACGCCCGCGTACTCGAGAGCGTTATGAAACTGAGGTCGAAGGCGCCCATATCCATGATCCTCGCCTGCAAGGGCGGCATCACCGATCCGCCGCCGATGGCCATGATCAAACCGGCCGATCCCAGCTTGGCGTCGTCTCCCAGCCCTTTGAGCGCAATGCCGTAAATCGTCGGGAACATCAACGACATGCAGGCCGAGACGCCGATCAGGCAGTACAAGCCGAGCATGCCCTGAATGAAGATGGTGCCCAGGATCAGGGCGCCGCCGACCAGCGACAGGGCCATCAGCAATCCCCCGGGACTGAAGTACTTCAGCAGGTGGGTACACACAAAACGGCTGCTGACAAAAATGCCCATAGCGATCATGTTATAGCCTTGCGCCGTCTCCGGGGCCATCCCCAGTTCGTTGACGCCGTATTGGATGATGAACGTCCAGCACATGATCTGAGCGCCGACATAAAAGGTCTGCGCCACCACGCCTTCGAGATACTTGCGGTTGCGGAACAGACGCTTGAGGGTCGGGCCGACATTCAGGGCCTTGTCATCCTCTCCCTGGCTGCGGGGCAGGCGAGCGAGAGCGAAAACAACCAACACCACCAGGACAACCAGGCCCAGCGCCATGTAGGGACCGATGATGATATCGAGATCGTGCTGCTGGATCGCGGCGAACTGGTCGGGCGCCGTCTCCTGCATGGCGCGCCGGGCCTCTTCGCCAGCCTTGTCGAGCCGGGCCAAAATCAGGTTCTTGGCGACCAGCATTCCGGTGAGCGACCCGATGGGATTGAACGACTGGGCGAAATTGAGTCGCTGGGTAGACGTCTCTTCCGGTCCCATCGACAGGATGTACGGGTTGGAACTGGTCTCGAGAAACGACAGGCCGCAGGTCATGATGAAGTAGGCGATCAGGAAAGACGAGAAGGCCATCAACCAGCCCGACGGAATGAACAGCAGACACCCGGTGGCATACAGGCCCAGACCGACGAGGATGCCGGTCTTGTAGCTGAAACGCTTGATGAACAGGGCCGCCGGGATCGCCATCACGCAGTAGCCGCCGTAGAAGGCGAACTGCACCAGCGCGCTTTCCGTGTAGCTCAACAGGAGAATGTTCTTGAACGCCGCCACCATGGGGTTGGTGATGTCGTTTGCGAAGCCCCATAGTGCGAAGAGGCTGGTTACCAGAATGAACGCCATGAGGAGGTTGGGGGGAATGACACGCGGCCGCCGGCCGGCGCCGCTGGTTGTTGAGGAAGGAGTCTCTGCCATAGATAGCGCCCTGTATTGAGTGAATTTCCTGCCCTGGGCCCGGTCAAATTCCGAACCCACAAAAACCACCCTAGAATGACGGCTGGGGTCACGGACGTCAAGAGGCGATTGGCTCAGCCGTTGGTTTGCCGGTGCGAGACAGGGGCAACCCGCTGTGGTTGCCCGAGTCCCGAATTCGCGCCGATTGGGTCATAGCAGGTTTGGGCAGGCATAGGGGCCTGCCCCGACATTGCTGTTTACATGCCGGCTTCGGCCACGGGCTGGCGATGCTCGTGGATTCTACAGACGACCGCGCCGTAGAATCCCACGATGACAAACGCGATGGCGGGCACCCAGTAGGCCACCTTAATGCTGCCGAACCCGTCCGAGACGGCGCCTTGAATCTGCGTCAGCACCGCCGCTCCGGCGATGGCCATCACCATGCCCGAGCCCCCGACCTTCGTGTCCTCTCCCAGTCCGGCGATGCCCAGCCCGTAGATGGTCGGGAACATCAGGGACATACAGAAGGAAATCATCATCAACGCGTAAATGCCGGCGAAGCCGCCGGAGTAAATCGTGATCAGACAACACGCCACGGCGATGGCGGACAACGCGGTCAGGAGGTTGCGAGGTTTGACGAAGTCCATGACCAGCGTGCAGGCGAACCGACCGACGACGAACAGAATCAGCGACATGATGTAATAGGTGCCGCCGGCCTGTTCAGCCGTGCGCGGCAGCAGCGCGTCGAGTCCGACCCATTCGCAGAGATTGTAGAACGCCGCCGCCACCGGCTCCAGGCCGCGCAACTTCGCGATGATCGCCTCGGGCGAGGCGCCGTCTCCCAGGCTCGCGACCACCGCATCGAGGTCCATCTGAATCAGAACGTAGCGGATGATGTACGACCAGACCGCGATTTGAGCGCCGACGTAGAAGAACTGAGCGATGACGCCCCAAACGTAGTTGCCGTTACGAAAGAGCCGGCCAAACGTGTTCTTGAGATCGAGGCTCTTGTCATCCTCTTGGAGGTTGGGCATCCTCGTCAGGCGAATCGCGAGAAACAAGCCGGCCATGACCAACCCCATAATAAGGTAGGTCGTGGTAACCGCGTGCAATTCTCCTCGTTGGATGGCCGCCAGTTCCTCCTGGGGCAACGTCTGTCGCTGCTCGGCCGTCTGGACGTTGAGCTTGGAGAGTACGAAGACCTGGCTAACGACCACGCCGGTGATCGCGCCGAATGGATTGAACGACTGAGCGAAGTTCAGACGCTGCGTGGCGGTCACCTCCGAACCGATCGCGCAGACGTAGGAATTGGTGGACGTCTCCAGGATCGAGAGCCCCGCGAAGAGAATCACCAGCGAGACCAGAAACAGCATGAAGCAGAGATGCATGCTCAGCCCGGCGGCCAGGCCGGCCGGATAGATCAGCATCGCTCCGCCGGCAAACAACCCCAGACCCAGCAACACGCCCGACTTATAGGTGTGTTTCTTGATGAAGATGGCCCCGGGCAACGCGAAGCAGCCATAGCCACAGAAGTAGCAGGCAATCTGTATCCACGCCGTCCGTGAATCCGACAGGCTCATGATGCGTTTGAACGCCGCGAGCATGGTGTCCGTCATGTTGTTCGGGATGGCCCACGCCAGGAAAAGCGAGGACAGCAGGATAAAAGGCCAGACAATGCCATGCGGAATCACGCGCGCCGACCGCGTCGAAGCGCCCACGCTGGGAGAAGCCGTCTCTGCCATAGTTACGCCCTGTACTTGAGTGAACTTCCCTTGGGTTCGAGCCGGAGAGTGGTTCCGACCCACAAAAACACTATAAGATGACCACTGGTGTCACCGGCGTCAAGGACTCTTTACAGGCGGCTGGGCATATTGTCGGCGCCCGCCGGTGGCGGCCGAGAAACACGTTGACGACCGGGCTGGAGCCGGTACGATGGGAATCGACGATCTCGCACCGGCGATGAAAGGCGACGCCAACGCCGGCCACTCTGGGAGGAAAAACTGCGGGTCCGTAACCAACAAACAGGCAAAGGAGACACTACCGTGACCGATCACTCGAGAAGAACCTTGCTCAAATCGACCGCCCTGGCCACGTCGGCCGCCCTGCTGACGGGTCATCCCGCACGCAGCGCCCAACGCTGGGGCAGAGGCAATGGCCGCCCCTTGAAACTGGGCCTGATGTCGTACAATCTGGCCAAGGACTGGGACATCGACACCATCATCAAGAATTGCACCGAGACCAAGTTCGAGCACATTGAACTGCGCACCACGCACGCCCACGGCGTGGAAGTGACGCTGAGCAAGGCCCAACGACAGGCGGTGCGCCGGCGCTTCGAAGATGCCGGCCTGAAGATCAGTCTGGCCAGTGCCTTCTCCTACCACCATCCCGATCAGACCCAATTGCGCCAGCATATCGAGGGCACCAAGGAATACACGCTGCTGGCCCGTGACCTCGGCGCCCTGGGTATCCGGGTCTTTCCCAACGCGATCCCTGCCGGCGTGCCCGAAGAACGAACGTTGGAGCAAATCGGCAAGGCCTTGGGCGAGGTGGGCGAGTTCGGACACGACCACGGCGTCGAGATCCGCGTCTGTGTGCACGGGCGCGGCACCAACATCGTGGGCAAGATCAAGAAGATGATCGACTATGCCGAAAGTCCCCACGTCTACATCAACTGGAACTGCGATCACAACGACACCAAAGGCCCGGGTTTCGAGGCCAATTTTAACTCGGTCAAAGATCGCATCCGCAACATTCACATGCACGAGCTGTGGGACGAGCAGTATCCCTACCGGGAATTCTTTCGCCTGCTCAAAGCATCGGGCTACCAGGGCTACTGCGACGCGGAGATCCCCGCCAGTTGCGAGCCCATCCGCCTGATGAAATACTACCGGGCCCTCTTCCTCGCCTATCAGAACGCGCTCTGAACTCGTGATGACTACGGAGAAGAATAACCTGACAATAGGGTGGCAGCCTCAAGCGCAGCTTGGGGATGGTGAATGCGTCTGGTTCACATGAGGCGCAAGATATCCCATTCGTCGTACCATCCCCAAGTCCTGTGGACTTGAGGCTGCCACCCGGAACGCACTGTAAAATCAAGCCCATAGGAGTGAAGCGATGAATCGACGTGACTTCCTCAAAGCGTCTCTGGCAACCGGCGCCATGATGGCCGCCCCGTTCTCGAAAGTCCTCGGCGCCAACGACGCCATCCGGCTCGGCGTCATCGGCGTCGGCTCCAGCGTCAAGATCGGCGGCATGGGTAAGAACGAGATCCGCGCCTTCCTCAAGCTCCCGGGCCTTCGCTTCACCGCGCTGTGTGACTGCGACCAGGCCCATTTGATGCCGCAGATCGAGAAGCTCAAGAGCCATAACCCGAGCATTAGGGCTTATGCGGATCTCCGCGCGCTGCTGGACGACAAGAACGTCGACGCCGTCATCGTCACGACCCCGAATCACTGGCACGCACTGGCCACGATCTGGGCCTGCCAGGCGGGCAAGGACGTCTACGTCCAGAAGCCTACCTCGCACACGATCTTCGAGGGTCGCAAGATGGTCGAGGCGGCCGCGAAATACGACCGTATCGTCCAGGCCCCGCATGGCCCGCGCGAGCGGAGCGGTTTTGGCGAGGCCTTCGCCTACATCCGACAAGGCCACCTGGGCAAGATTCTCTACGCCCACGGGCTCAACTACAAGCCGCGCCCCACGATCGGCAAGGTCAACGGCCCGCAACCGCTGCCGGCGTCACTGGATTACAATCTCTGGTCGGGTCCGGCCTCCATGGCGCCCCTCCGACGCGAATACCTTCACTATGATTGGCATTGGGATTGGCGGACGGGCAACGGCGACCTGGGCAACATGGGCATCCACTACATGGATGGCTGCCGCTGGGGCCTGGGCCAGAACACGCTGCCCAAACACGTGATGAGCATTGGCGGCCGGTTCGGTTACGACGATGACGGCCAGACGCCCAACACGCAGATCATCTTCCTGGACTACGACCCGGCTCCGATCATCTTCGAGGTCCGCGGCCTGCCCGCCAATAAACAAGCTCGCGCCAAGAAGTGGGGCGCCAAGCAGATGGACGAACATCGCGGCGTCAAGATCGGGACCATCATCCAGTGCGAAGATGGCTACGTCGCCGGTGGCTCCGGCACGGGCCCCACCGCCGCCTACGACAATCAGGGCAACCAGATCAAGACGTTCGCGCCGACCAACACCGACCTGCGTACCAACTTCCTCGATGTGATCCGCAGCCGTAAGGCCGAGGATCTGGGCAGCCCCGTTTTGCAGGGCCATCTCTCGGCCGCTCTGGTCCACATGAGCAACATCTCCTACCGTTTGGGCCAGGAGACGCCGAACGATGAGATTCGCCAAACCATCAAGAGCCAGAAGACGCTGGCCGACGCCTTCGCCCGCTTCGAGCAACACCTGGCGGCCCACGAAATCGACCTGAGTAAGACACCCGTCACCATGGGCCCCATGCTGACGATGAATCCGGGCGAGGAGCGCTTTGAAGGCCTGCTCGGCGCCTACGCCAACATGTACGTCTCGCGCAACTACCGCGCCCCCTTCGTCGTCCCCGAAAGACTCTGAGGAAACACCCATGAAACATTCGATCTTCGCGCTGCTCGTTTCGACCTGTGCCGCTGGCTGTTCCTGTCTGGCCACGGAGACGGACTCCGGTCAGACTTCACGCACGGCCTGGATGGCGGAGGCCAAGTACGGCGTGTTCGCGCACTATCTTGGGGGCGGGGAGGATTGGAACGACAAGGTTGATTCGTTCGACGTCGCGAAATTCGCGTCTCAGGTCGAGCAGAGCGGTGCGGCTTATCTGGTCTTCACCTTGGGTCAGAACTCGGGGTACTATTGCAGTCCGAACGCGACCTACGAGCGCTATGCGGGCTACGAGACAGACCCCCACTGTTCGCGACGCGACCTGCCGATGGAAATCGCCAACGCGTTGACACCGAAAGGCATTCGTCTGCTGCTCTATCTGCCCTCGCGCAGTCCGCAGCGGGACAAGCAGGCGATGGCGGGCCTCAGTGACGTCGACCAGATGGAGCCGGCGCCGCAGGAATTCACGCGCAAGTGGTCCGAGGTGATTGCCGAGTGGTCACGCCGCTATGGCAAAAAGGTTTCAGGCTGGTGGTTCGATGGCTCATACAACCGCGCGGGCTGGGATGATCTTTCACAACCCTACAACTGGAACACCTGGGCCGCCGCCGTGCGGGCCGGCAATCCGAGCAGTCTGATCGCCTTCAATCCCGGCGCCGAGATCAAGCACGCCTTCCATAAGCTCACCGAACAGCAGGACTACACTGCTGGCGAGCAAACTCAGTTCGGTGTCACGCCCCAATCGCACCCGGCCCAGGGCGGTCTCCAGTGGCAGATTCTCTCCTATCTCGGCACGAGCTGGGCCAAAGCCGACGGCCCGCGCCGTGGCGACGCCTGGATGATCGACTACATCCGCAAGGTCCACGAGCAGGGAGGCGTCGTCACCATCGACGTCAACGTTTCCGCCGACGGCACGATCTACGAGCCCCACCTGCAACAACTCATCGCCATTCGCCAGGCCTTGCGTCCGTAACGGCGCGGACAGGAATGCCCCCACTGTGTGACAGCCTCAAGTCCGCAGGACTTGGGGATGGTTCCAAACGCGATGAGCCTTCTCGTGTTCGCAAAATGATCGTACTCGCCATCCCCAAGCTGTCGCTTGAGGCTGCCACACATCGGTTTTCCGCTTGAAGAGAGTCCGCCAAAGGTTTAGTTTTGCTCGAAGTCGTCTAACAGGAAGTGTATAGAGCAACGGAGGGCATTTGACATGAGCGAGCCAACTGAAAGCAAGGCGTCGGCGGGCAAGGCAATTATCACTTTTGCGCGGGGCTGGCAGACGCTGGTCGCGACGCGCAGTCTGGGACGGCGCGGCGTCGAGGTCGTTACGGGCGATGAATACGCGATGACGGCCGCGTCGTTTTCGCGCTACAGTGTCGCGGACTTTCGCTATCCTAATCCGACGCAGGAGCCTGAGGCATTTCTCGACAGGTTGGAGCAGGTGGTCCTGGAGCACAAACCCGACGATGGCACGCCGTACGTGCTGATGCCCATTCACAAAGAGACGTATCTGATCGCCCGGCACCGCGAACGCTTCGAGCCGCACATCCGCGTGCCTATTCCCCAGATCGAACACATCGCGCAGGTACACAACAAGGGCACACTCGCGGCTTATGCGATCCAGCAGAGCTTGCCGACGCCGCGGACGTGGATGCCCGAAAATATGGCGCATTTCGACTCGATCGCCTCCGAGGTGGAGCTACCGGCCTTCGTGAAACTGCGCGAAGCCGCATCCGGCGTCGGCATCCGCAAGGTCGATACACTCGACGAGTTGAAGTCCACTTTCGCGGAGTTCGTGGACCATTTCAAACTCAAAGAAGCCGACTATCCGATCATCCAGCAAGGCGTCCCAGGCCAGGACTATTGCGTCACGACCCTGTTCGATCGTGGCACAATGGCAGCCTCGATGACCTATCGCGGCCTGCGCGCCTTCCCGGCCGAGCGCGGCGCGACCGTCATGCGCGAAACCGTCGAGGCGCCGGAAATGGAACGCATCGCGGCCGAACTGTTGGGCTCGCTAGGCTGGCACGGCGTGGCGCAACTGGATTTCCGTTGGGAAGGGACACCTGAAGCGACGCCGTATTTGATCGAAGTCAATCCGCGCTTCTTCGGCGGGCTCATCCAATCGGTTGAGTCGGGATGGGATTACCCCTGGCTGCTGTTCCAACTCGCGGCCCAGGGCCACATCGATCCGGTAGAGACGACGCGAACCGACGTCCGCACCGAGACCCCGATCCTGGCCTTTTTCGCAACGCTCCAGGAGATTGCCGAGAGCGAGGGACACATGGCCGCGCTGCGCGACTCCTGGCAAGGCGTCAAGCAGGAGTTCCGGGAAGGCTCGAAACGCCAGAGCGTGCGCAAGCTCTTTCACAGCATCAAGGAGTATGCCGACGTCAAGGCGCGGGCCCGGAAAGTCAAGCGGCTGCTGGAAGACCACAAGGACAACATCTACGACGTTCTGTCGCGGGACGATCCGTTAGCGGCGCTGGGCGTGCTGTATCCGCTGGCCGTCTTCCTACGTCACGGCAAGGTGAATCTCGAATTGATCACGGGCGAAGGCGGATCGGGCAGTGACGACGACTAACGAAAACACTCGCGCAGGAGAGACACAGGCGCGCAAGCCCAGGCGCTGGCTGCGCCGTGTGGGAATCGCCCTGGCGATGCTGCTCGTCATTGTGGTCACTGCCTATCTCGTGACGCACTTCCTCTACCCGCATTGGCTTCAGCAGCGTGTGCCCAACGATGCGCCGCGTATCGCCTTCTCGCTGGACAATTCGCTGCTGGGTCAGATCGGCATCACCGATGTGACCTACCAGCGTGCCCTGGCCAAGGCCGGGGGGCGACTCATCACCTTCCGACCCGACGCGGCGGGCGATCCCAACGTCAGCACCGAGGCGGTGAGGGCGTTGCTCGAAAGGGAGAGAATCGACGGCGTGCTCCTCACCGGCGGGGGCGACGTCGACCCGAATCTCTACGGGGGCTCGCCGGAGAACACCATGCTGGTCCATCGCCTGCGCGACGATTTCGAAATCGCGCTGATCCAGGCCGCCCGCGCTGCGAACCTGCCGGTGCTGGGGATCTGCCGCGGTTGTCAGATCATCAACGTCGCCTTCGGTGGCACCCTCCGCAACCTGCGCGAGGAAGAGGACATGAAAGGATGTCACCTGGTACTGACGGGCCATCCCGTCGAGCTCGTGCCGGGCAGCGCACTGGCGGAGATGCTGGGTGTCACCGACCTGGCGAAAGTGGCGAGCCTGCACGGCCAGGCTGTGGGCGAACTCGCCCCCGAGGCGAAAATCGCTGCGACCGGACCGGGCGAGGTCGTCGAAGCGATCGAAGTCGACACCCCGGCCGGCCGCGGATGGATCCTCGGCATACAGTGGCATCCCGAGTTGACCCTCGACGACGAGATCCAACACCAGGTCTTCCGAACCCTCGTCGACCGAGCGCGGACCGCCCGGCAGCGCCGTCGCGCCCGCTGACACCACCCTTGGATTCTCCCTCTGCTCGTGGTATCCTGTGACCCATAACGGGTAACAATCGGCACCTTGGTATTAGAGGAGATCCACGATGAGAAACACCCTCCTGTTGATGCTGGCCCTGGTTCTGTGCACAGCGACCGTCTTGGCGCGGGACTATTACGTCGCTCCCGACGGCAGCGACGACAATCCGGGGACGTTCGAAAGGCCGTTCGCGACGCTGGAGAAGGCTCGGGATGAAATCCGGCGCATCAAAGACCGGGCCCTGATGTACGGCGGTATCACCGTCCACCTGCGCGGGGGCAGGTATCTGCGCACCGAGACCTTCGAACTGACCCAGCGGGATTCCGGCCTGGCCACCGCACCGATCACCTACCGGGCCTATCCGGGCGAGCGTGTTCATCTCATCGGTGGTCACGCGCTCGAACCGGAATCGTTCGTGCCGGTGGCGGCGAGCGATCCGGTCTGGGCCCGGCTCGATCCGACCGCCCAGGGGCCATGCCTGAAGGTCGATCTGAGGACCTTGGGCATCACGGAATACGGCGCTGCCCTCCAGATGGAACTCAGCGTCAACGGCACGTTGATGCAACCGGCCCGCTGGCCCAACGAAGGTTTCGTCAGAACCACGTCGGCCGAGAACGACATCACGTTCGGCTACGACGACCCGCGTCCGGCCCGCTGGCTGGCAGCGCCGGACGCCTATGCCGTAGGCTACTGGCGGCACGGCTGGGCCAACCGCATCGAGCGCATCGCACAGATCGACACCGCGAACAAGAAGATCACGCTGGAGAACGCTCCGGGCTATGGCATCCAGGCCAACAAGCCGTACTACGTGGTCAACCTCGTCGAAGAAATCGACCGGCCGGGCGAATGGTATCTCGATCGCGAAGCAGGCGTCCTCTACCTGTGGCCCCCCGAGCAAATCAACGGAGCCGACATTTTGATTTCGACGCTTGACACACCACTCATTGCTCTTGAGAACACCTCCTATGTCCGGCTCGACGGACTCACCATCGAAATGGGCACGGACCATGGCGTCAAAGTAGATGGCGGAAGTGACAATCTGATCGCCAACTGTGTCATCCGCAACATGCGGAAGAACGCGGTCACTGTCTCGGGCGCGCGAAACGCGGTCGAGCGGTGCGAGATCTACGGGCTCGGCCAGATGGGCGTCGCTGTCTCCGGCGGAGATCGACACCGCCTCACGCCCGGCGAGAACGTAGTGCGCAACTGCACGATCCACGACTTCGGCCGCTGGCAGCGCACCTATGCGCCGGCCATTCGGCTCAGTGGCGTCGGTCATATCGCGGCCCACAACAAGCTCTATGATGCGCCCCATTCGGCCATTCTCTTCGGCGGCAACGAGCATCTCATCGAACTGAACGAAATCTACGGCGTCTGCTACGAAGTCGACGACGCCGGCTCGGTCTACTGCGGACGCGACTGGGGCCTGCGCGGCAACCTGATCAAGAACAACTTCTTCCATCACATCGAGAGCCACCTGACCGGCAGCAACGGCGTCCACGCCGTCTACCTCGACGACTGCGCCAGCGGCATTACGGTGTTTGGCAACGTCTTCTACGAGATCAGCGGGCGGGCCATCATGTGCGGCGGCGGCCGCGACAACACGATCGACAACAACGTCATCGCCAAGTGCGGTTCGGCCCATTTCACCGACCGGCGCGGCAAGGTCTGGGTCGACAAAGACCAGCAGAGCTGGAACCTGCTCGATAAGATCGAGCGCTACAACTACACCCAGCCGCCCTGGAGCGAGCGCTACCCGCGCCTGGCCCATATCCTCGACAACGGCTACGAAATGGCCAAGGAACCCGAAGGATGCGTCATCAGGTACAATGCCGGCTGGAAGAACGACCGCTGGCTGGAGAAGAACTGCCTCGGCGCCTGCGGCGGATTCGATTTCTACACCTTCAAAGACAACATCGAGGACCAGGACCCGGGTTTCGTCGACGAGGCCAACCTGAACCTGGCATTGCGTGACGACTCGCGGGTCTATCGCATTCGCGGCTTCGAGCGCATCCCCTTCGAGCAGATCGGGCCGCAAGACGACACCGACCCGGTGGCCGGCTACGGTATCGACCCGGTCTGGATGGACGAGGCGATGCGCATCTTCAACGCACCCAAGACCGAGCTGGAGTTGCCGACGCGGCATCCGGAGGCGCAGTGGTTCCCCCAGGCCGGCTTCGGTCTCTTCCTGCATTGGGGCATTCACAGCGTCGCGGGCATCGATCCGTCGTGGTCGATGATGAAGGGCTGTCCCTGGCATGGCAGTTCCGATCCGTACAAGAAATACAATCAGGATCAATCCCAGTACTACAGCCTGGCGGAGAAATTCAACCCGACCAACTACGATCCGGACCAATGGGTGGCGGCCGCGAAGAAAGCGGGCTTCACCTACGTCGTCCTGACCAGCAAACACCACGATGGCTATGCGCTGTGGCCCACGCGTTTTGGCGATTTCAGCACGCGGCAACACATGGGGGGCCGCGACCTGCTCAAGCCCTACGTCGAGGCGTGCCGCAAGCATGGGCTCAAGGTGGGCTTCTACTTCTCCCCCCGCGACTGGCACTACCCGGGCTATCCGCAATCGATGGTCTATCGCGGCGAGTACCCGATCCCGCCGGCCGAGGAGAATTTCGAGAACTTCAAGGCGTTTTACGCCTACACGCTGGGCCAGATCCACGAACTGCTGACCCGTTACGGCAAGATCGACCTGCTCTGGTTCGACGGCATGGGCTGGAAAGACGTGGGCGATATGCGCACCGAGCAGACGCTGGCCTGGGTCCGTTCGCTGCAACCGGGGATCGTCATCAATCCGCGCTGGACGGGCACGGGTGATTTCGCCACCACCGAATGTACGCCGGGCAAGCCCGAGCATTGGCGGCCGGGCCAGTGGTGGGAGGCGTGCGATATCTGGCCCCGTGGCAGTTGGGGCTACGTCCCCAGCGAGAACTTCAAGCCGCTGTCCTGGGTCTTCACGCGCCTGGCCAACTGCCGCGCGTGGGGAGGCAATTTCCTCTGCAACGTGGGCCCCCGCCCCGACGGCGCCATGCCCGACGTGTTCTACGACTACTGCGAGCAACTCGCCCAATGGATGGACCATAGCGGCCCGACGCTCATCGGGGCCGGCCCGACGCCCGACGAAGACGCCAGCAACGTTCCGGTCACCACACACGGCAACACCTGGTACCTCCACGTCCTGCCCGCCCATCATGGCCCTGTGACACTGGCCGCGACATCGGCACCGAAAGCGATCACCCTGCTGCGCACCGGAAAGACGCTCTCTGGCGAACGTCAAGGTAATAGGCTCGTCATTGCTCTCCCGGCCGACCTGCGCAGCGATATGGACGACGTGATCGCGGTAGAATGGCGGGCAAAGTCGCCCGGTGTCCGCTAAACGGCCGAAGTCGCGAGTTAGACGAAAGGCCCAGAGAACCAGGGGGGGACATGAATTCTCTGGACCTTGCGATAGGGAAACAGCAATCCGAATCTAACACATCCGGGTACACTGATGGGACGCAACAAACATCAGGAAATCTGTTTCACCGCACATTGTCATGCGGATGGCATCGACCCGTCAGAAAGCGTCTCAACCCTGGCCAAGACATCGAACCTGTCATCGACCATTTCAAAGACATCATCCAACCCTGTGACCGAGATGACGCCCTTGGTGGCGTTGCCGACCGAGCAGAACACCAGGCGGCGGCCACAGTCAGTCAGCAGCTTTCGCAAGCGCAACAGAGCGGCCAGCGACGTGGAGGTCAAAATCGTCACGTTCGTGAAATCCATCACCACATCACAATTGCCCTTGTCGCGGACCTGTTGAAGGACCTCATCGATTTGCTCCCTGGTCTCCGGTTCGGCACGCAGGTCGACCGAAATGACGTCTTCCGACCAATCCTGGATTCCCATTTGATGTCTCCTTTAGCATAATAAGACGGTCGTCGTCTTGTCCGTCAACAAGATCGACAGCGGTGCCGCTCCCCTTGAGTCAGAACATCGATCCAGCCAAGAAAACCCGCAAAATACGTATGGTTACGGATGAAATCCACCCGTCTTGGACGGCAAGAAAGGCCATGGGCTCTTCTCGTCGGGTGGCCCATGAGGAACATAATGCGGAGATGGCGCATCACGTCCGGGCTGGTTGTCAGACTAATAAATAGATGTCAGCGGTGCCCATTGATGCCCGCCAAGCGAAGGGTAAGGGCGCGGGCGTGCATGCGGTGTCGGTACGTCGGCACTCGCGTCGCTACGGACCTGCGCGGAGGTATGGCAAACCATGGCAGTGCCGAGACCACCCTGATGAGACGACCACATCCGACGGAGATCTCACTACTTAGACTCACCTCAAGCAGCGGAGGAAGACCCATGAAACGCACATTCTCCTGGACACTGATCATCCTGTGTGGCGCGACCCTGACACTTGCCGCCGTGCTCGGTCCGGGCCGGCTCTGGGGGCAGCTTGTCGATACGCAAGCGGTTGCGAGAGCCGGCACCAGCTCATTTGAATTCGCCCTCGAACTCGACGGCGAGCCCGTGGCATTCTTCAACAAATGCACCGGTTTGGTCTCGGCCAGCGACGTCTACGAGGAGACGGTCCTCACGGCCGGGGGGCTCCAGATGGACCAGAAGCGGCCCGGCAGCCGACTCCTCTGGGAGAACATCACGCTGACCTACAACGTCGGCACCGACGATGCGTGGCTGTGGACCTGGCGCGAACTGGTCGAGAACGACAGTTGGGAGGGGGCACTCCGGGACGGCGCGATCGTTCTCTACGGCCCGGGCGGCGAAACGGCACGCTGGAGCTTCACCAACGGATGGCCGGTCCGCCTCAGCGTCGATGAATCGGTCGGAAAGATCACGATCGCCCACGACGGCCTTCAGCGCGTGGGTGCCGAGCCCGTCACGCGCACGCGTTGAGGCCGTATGTCCATTGCAGAAATGGGGGCTGCGGACCATCGTCGCGGCCCCCCCTTCATGTCCGGAATGCACCGCGACCGGGCAAAAAAAGTCGCGCGACCCTCCGCTCGGAGCGGCAAAGGTCCGAGAACCAAAAAGGCCTTAGCGCCTGCCACAACAGCTTATCGGAACCACCGGCAGGCGCCACCGGGGGGCTTTGCGCGCCTTGATTGTCCGCGTCAAATCGGGTATCCTAATAGGAACAATCGAACTGGGGGTTTGATTCGACATCTTGGGGGGTGCTCAGGGACTGCGGCCCATGTTTTGCTTTGGTGCCGTCGCTCTGCACGCATCACCACCACCTTGCGGGCTGTTGAATTGGGTGCGTGGTGGAGACATGAAACGAGAGAAGCGACAACTCGGTGTACCGCTGCTTGCCGGACTCGTCGTCGCGCTGACTGCCATCGGCGCGGTCGGCCCGGCCCGCGCCCAGGCGGCGGGCTATGAATTGTGCGTCGAGTACAGCCCCGCCCGCGCCGGCACTGTGATGCCCGACGCCGGCACCCATCGCTTCGGATTCAACACCGTCGTGACCCTGTCGGCCGAACCGCGCGAGGGATACCGGTTTGCCTATTGGATCGGCGACGTCAGCGATGCCAAGACACCCAGCACCACGGTCCGCCTCGACACCTCCAAGATCGTGGTCGCCGTGTTCAAACCCGCGCCCACGGAAGAGATCGAGCCCAAGATCTCCCTGGGCAGCGGGGGCGGCGGGGGTACACTCGTGCCCGCCAAGGTGGACATCAGCAGTCCAAGCTTTAGCATCTCCGGCGGCAGTGGCAGCGGTACCCGCAAGGTGGCCGTGCCCGTGCCGGTCATGGTCACGCCGGAACCCGCAACCATCCTCCTGCTCGGCCTCGGCACCCTGGCCCTGCGACGCCGACGGCGGCCCGCGCCGCATGGCGTGCGTGAACACCGAGGGCGTTCACGATAGGTCCCATAGGACCTATTCGACCTATTCCAAACGCCGCCGGCGTTCGTCAGACGGGGCTTGCCCCGTCCGGTCGTGGGTCTCTGCTACAACACTGGTCGCGGTTTCCAGGTGGGCCATTAGGGCAATCCGGCTGCCCTCTCCAGGCTGCGACGCTATATCAAGACGGCCGCCGATGAAATCCAGCCGCTCCTTGATATGGAAGAGGCCGAAGCCATGACTGCGCGAGGGATCGGTCAGAACATCGATCACGTCGAAACCGACCCCGTCGTCTGCGACCGTGATACGAATCGAACCGTCATGGCGCGCAATATCGACGGTCACCGCGTGGGCCTGGGCATGTTTGATGGTATTGATCAGGAGCTCTCGTACGGACTGGAAGAGCAGGATGCGAACGTCTTCCGCCAGCGGCTTGGCAGCGCCGTCGTCCCGGAAGGTGTACTTGAGGCCATGTTGAGCTTTCACCTTGTCCTCAAGCAACTCCTCCAGGGCCGCTTCCAAACCGAACTTGTACAGGGTTGGGGAGCTCAAATCGAAAACCAGTGCGCGGACACTCTCCAAGGTTCGATCGAGGGTGCTGCAAACATCAGCGATTTCGTCCGTGCCAGCCGTGGGCAACGGCTCGCGCAACCCTTGCAGTTGCATCTTGGACAGAACGAGGTTTTGGCAGGCGTAGTCATGCAGACCCGCCGCGATGCGCCGCCGCTCGCGCTCCTCGGCCAAAGACAACTCCGACGCCAGAGATCGTAACCGCCGCTGATAGGCCATAAGAGCCGTCTCGGCCTGTTTGCGAGCGGTGATGTCCAGATGCGTGCCGCACGCGCGCAACGGCTTGCCGTCACGGTCGCGTTCGATCACACGACCCTTGTCGAGCACCCAGACCCACCGGCCCGATTTGTGCCGCAGCCGATGTTCCGTCTCGTACGAATCCGTGTGGCCTTCGAGATGCTGGTTGAGCACCTCCTTGATACGTGGCAGGTCATCAGGATGAACCAGTCGCTCCCAGGTACTCACCTGCGGCGCGAGTTCATCCAGCGTGTATCCCAGCATTTGGGCCCAAGGCTCATCGAAGATCACGCGGTCCGTCCGCACGCTCCAATCCCAGGTCCCCAAATCGGCGCCGCGCAACGCCAAATCCATCCGCTCCCGGCTGGTGCGCAGCTCCTCCTCGACCGCGTTCTTGACGAACGCATAGAAGACGAAGGCCCAGACGAACGGGAGGAAGACCCCCGCGAAGTCCTCCATCCAGTCCAGCCTCGTGGTGACCCCCGACCATTCCAGGAAGAGGGCGATTTGGTAGTAGGTCATGAGGGCCAGGAGAACCACCAAGAGAATCCGTATGGCCGGGGAAAAGCGTGACCTTTTCCAGCCGCGGATCAGCAGCGCCACCGCGATCACACACGCGATGACGGACGCAAGGTCAATGTAAGCCACGGGGTGCATCAGGGTGTCTCCTGTCTCTGCGGTCGGAACACGAGGCCACACCAGAGAGCGAGCAGAACAGCCCCTGCCATGACCGAAAGATGCTCCAAAATATTGCACAGACCGGTCCAGGCAAAGCCTTCGACGACGGTGAAAAGGCTGCCCAGAACCAGGGTGGCGAAACTGGCCAGAAGAAGGAAGAGATAGGGTATGCGCTGGAGATAGCGAAACGTCATAACGATCTGGACGATTACCACGACGGAGATGATCAGCATGAGCACTTCGTCATGAGTCATTTGCAGCGACCTCCCAACCAACGCTGGATCTCGGCTTTGGTATCACCAGAAACCCAAAGACGCAAACCTCAGAATGACGGTATTACCGCTCAGCAGTGCTTTCCTGCTGGTCTTACACTCGGCTCCCCTCGGCGGAAACTCACCCTCTCCCCCTGATAGATGGCCCCCTATGCGTCGTTTCCCGGATGACGCCGCGACGCGCGGTTGAATCGCCAAGCCCCTGGCGCCTCATTCGGCGATCCTTTCACTACAACGGCCCGGAACGAGAGTCAGTTTAGCAGAAATCGGGGATGGTGCCACTATTTTGATGCCTCTGGCCCACTCCATCCGTATCGTTGAACCGAATCCTCCGCGCGCTCCGCTGCCCCGGGAAATTCCTACCATTCTCGTCGTCTGTGTATTCGCTTTCGGCCCCTGGCTCGTAGATACTGTAGGAATGATGGATGGACACGATTCGATATCCGACAGTGCCCTGGTCGAGGCGGCCCGGCGGGGCGACGGGGACGCCGCGGCGTGCCTGTACCATCGCCATGTCGAGCGCGTCCATCGCATCTGCTATCGGATCGTGCTGGACGGCTCGCAGGTCGCCGATTGCGTTCAGGAAGTCTGGTTCAAAGTGTTTCGCAATCTGGGCCGGTTTCGCTGCGAGGAATCGTTTGTCACGTGGCTGAACCGTGTCGCCGCCCACACGGCCATCGATTTCTACCGCAAACACAAGAGACGCGGCCGGCACGTCGGTATCGATCAGGTCCCTGCCGACGCGCTGGCCGAGCCGCCCAGCGACGGAAAGCAACTGGACGAGGCGATGATCCAACAACGCATTCATGCGGCTTTGGAAGAGGTCGCGGTGAACCAGCGCAGCGCCTTCGTGCTGCGTTACTTCGAGGAGATGTCGCCGGCCGAAATCGCCGGCGTGCTGGGCTGCCGCGAAGGGACGGTGCGGACACATATCCAGCGGTGCCTGGTCGCAATGCGGGCCAAACTGGCAATGTCACCCAAACATGCAGAGGTCAAAAGCGATGAGTAATCCACGTTTTTCATGGGAAGAGTTCGAGACCTTGTTTCCGGGTCCCTTCGCCTCGGAGCAGGAAAAGCACAAGGAGTACGAAGCCTTGCTGCGGGTCCTCGAACAACTGGACGAGGCGCCGGTTCCGGAACTGTCGCTGCGCCAGCGCGCCGAGATCTTCCGGCGCTCCTGGCCGGCACAGCCCCAGCGCACCGCCCGGACTTGGACGTGGCTGGCGTTTTGGAGACGCCCGGCGGTGACGTTTGCCCTCGGCCTGGCTCTGGGGTGCGTCCTGATGCTCGCGGTTACGAGAGTCCAGCCGGAGCCACCCCGGCCGAATCCGGTGGAAGAAACGCTCACCGTCGAACGCACCCTACACGTGGAAACCTACCGCGGCGAGCTTCTGCAGGGATTGTATCCACAAATCGAGAATCCCACGATGGTCGTCGAGAGAACACCCGAGTCGTCCCGGCCGCAACGCGTGCTGCACGGAACGCTCGACAATGGCAAAATCCAGGTACTATGGAATCTGTGATAAAGGAGATCCAACGATGCGTACACGAACCCTGTTGATCATCAGTATTGCTATGCTGTCGTTTCCGGCCCCACTCTACGCGGGTGAGCCGGGGTCCACGGAGAAATTGCCGGCACCGGCCGAATACCTGCAGGCGCCGCCCGAGAGCACCAGGGAAATGAAGGTCTTCGCGTTCGATTATCAGGAGGCCGGCCGGCTGGCGGAGACCATTCGAATGCTCGTCCCCAGCCGCGAGGCGACGATCGCCGTGGACCAGGTGGCCAACCACCTCATCGTGGCGACCCGGCCGGATCGGATGAAGCAAATCGAGCGCGTGATTCGCGAACTGGATGTCCGCCCCGTCGACGAAGCGAACGCTGCCCAGATGCTCTATCGCATCTACATGCTGGAACTGCCCCCTGAACACGAGAATTTCAAACCCTTCGCCATGGTGCTGGAGGGAACGGGACACATGACATCCGCGCAGTTGCTCAGTATCGCGCAGGAGGCGGGGATACAGATCGAGTCGCTGTCCCACGAACCTGAAGACGAGACCTGGCAGAAGTGGGAGCTGGTGATCGAGGGCCGGGCGGCCTCGAACGAGGCCGCTAGGCAGATGCTGGAGCAGATCCCCGAGTCTCGCATGAAGGAGTTGCGGTGGGATAACGAGACGGTTGTCCCCCCGGCCATACAGGGGGCTACATTGCCATCCCAACTCGGCCAGCACATTCATCAGCTCCTCGGGCCAAGCGCACGAACCGTCGGCTACTGGTTCGGCAACCTCTCCGTTCCCGGCAAGGCCCGGGCTCCTATCGGGCCTTGGCTCTTCGACATGGAAGTCAATGGATCGACACAGGAAGATCAAGTCGAGCTCGAGATCCGTGTGGAGTCTGACTGGCAATCCGGCGACACCGCCTGGCAGATCCTGGGCAATACCGTGCGCAGCCATATTACTAAGCCCGTGATCATCGGTTACAACCGGGAAAGCCACGGTACCCGAACCATGGGCGCTCTGGTGATCGTGCCGCAGGAGAGCCCCGCGCTCTGAGGGACGACGGAAGGTCAGCCTTTCTGGAGCGCCTGCTCACGCTGCATCTGCGGGCAGGCCTGCGGAATCGCTCAGAAGAGCCGCGTGCTGTCGAGCAGGAAGTTGATGGGGCCGTCGTTGGTGCTGCTGACCTGCATGTAGGCCCCGAAAGAACCCTTGGCGACGGGGACGTCGCTGCGGGCGATCAACTCGGCCACCTTCTCATAGAGGGCTTCGGCCGGCTCGGGCAGCCCGGCCGCGTCGAAGCCCGGCCGACGGCCTTTGCGGCAATCGCCGTACAGGGTGAAGTTGCTGATGAGAAGGACCCCCCCACCGATATCGATGACGCTGCGATTCATCTTGCCCGCCTCGTCGGCGAAGATGCGCAAGTTCACGAGTTTGTCCGCCATGAACGCCGCGTCCTGCTCGGTGTCCTCCTTGCCCACTCCGAGATAGACGAGCAACCCCTGCTCGATCTGCCCCACCACCTGCTGCTCCACCTCGACCCTGGCCTGCCTGACCCGTTGAATGACTGCCCGCATGCAACCTCGCTTTCGAATCACCTTACCTGCCGAAACGGATCCAGACCGTGCCCCGATACGTTCCCGAAGCGCTGTTCTTGTGGCTCTGGGGGCCCAATGCTTCGGCCTTTTGGAACTTCGTGCCGATGGCGGGGATGCCATGCAAGAGGGCAATCCCCGTCTCGGGGGCGTCCAGCCGGGTGGTTCGGGGATCGGGCCCATCGTTCGGGCGATAGACCCCCAGAAACACCTCGCTGCTGCCGTTGATCATCGTAATGTCGGCCACCTCCGTCTCGAACACTACCCAGCGCCAGTCGCGATAGTAGCCTTTGAATTCGGGGAAGTCCCAGGTGAGGCCCGGGACGTGGTTCTTGTACTCGCTGCTCCAGACGTCCAGGGTCCCGCCCTTCATGCGGTTCTTCCAGACGCGGTACGGCCCGCGTCCCAGCCACTGCATGCGGTTAATCTTGTACTCGGGGCAATCGAAATCCACGCCGAACGCGCCGAACGACCCGGTCAGTTGATATTGATACTCGAGACAGACCCAGCCCGTCGGATACAGCCGCCAACGCGCGAAGTTCATATCGCCGTCGTAGACCACGTCCAGCACGATACTCTGATCGCTCTGCGACAGCGTCACCTTCGACGCCTGGCCCCTGCCTCCGATCAGCCGCGGGCCACGAAAGCCAACGTCCCGTCCGCCCACGATGACACCGGCCAACTGACCGCTGCTGCCGGCGAACTCCAGGACCAGATCGCCCGTCCTGAGGCTGATCTTGTCGGCGCCGCCCCCGACCGAGACCGTGTGGCCCTCCTGGCTTCTGGTATGGGCGAACCGGTCGCAATAATAGTCCCGCTCGCGCAGGTCCCACGTCCAGGTCCAGATCTCGGCGCCGCTTGGATCGTAGGCCGTCAGGAACAGGGCATCGGCCCCCCGCCAGCGATCGGGCAAGCCGAGATCGATGGTGCCCTGCGCGCCCGGCGGCACGTTCGGGCCCGGAATGATCTTCTCGGCCATCACCCGATGCCCATCCTGCACGTTGCCCGGTCCCGGGAACATGACCAGCTTCACCTCGAACGCGCATTGATCGAGGTTGGCAAAGTCGTAGCGGTTCTCCAAGACCAGCCGACCCTCAAAATCGACCGGTACGGTCTTCAGGCCGATCTGGATCGGTGAGTAGATCTCTCTGATCGTGTAGAAACTGCCTTCCTTCTGCCGATAGGGCCCCACGATCCCGTCCGGAGCGTGATTGCCATCCGTATCGATCTGCCCGTCCTGATCCGTCCGGACCACGCCTTCATCGACCAGGGCCCAGAGGAAGCCGCCGGCCCCCATGGGCGAGGCCAGGGTCGCGTTCCAATAGTCGTCGAGCCCGGCGCCGTGGCCCCCGTCGTAGAGGCCGTGCAGGAACTCGGTGGGCATGAACAGGGTCGAGCCGGCCAGCTTCTTCTGCGTGCTGGCGTAGCTCTCATAGTGGTCGGTATCGACGCCGTTGAAGTTCTCCCACGGGTGCAGCACCGTCCGCTGCTGCGGGTCGTACAGCGCGAACTGATCGTCCAGGTCGCGATTCCAGCCCCCTTCGTTGGCGTTGTCCCAGAAGAGAATGCATGGGTGGCACACGTCGCGTGTGACCATCTCCTTGACCAGTTTCTTGCCGATTTCAGTACTGTAAGGGGGCTTTTGCCAGCCCGCCAGCTCATCGAGAACGTAAAGCCCGAGTTCGTCGCACGCTTCGAGGAAATGCTGATCGGGCGGGTAATGCGACATGCGCACGGCGTTCATGTTCATCGACTTGATCAGCCGGACGTCGTCGTAGCTGATCTGGCGGCTGAGGCACCGCCCCGAGTCGGGCCAGAAGCTGTGGCGACACACGCCCTTCAGGCGGATCTTCTGCCCGTTCAGATACAACCCGTCGCCCGGCCGGACCTCGAACGTGCGGAACCCGAAACGCTTGCTCATCGAGTGCACAACCGCACCGTCTTTGAGCAAACTGACGCGCGCCGTGTACAGGTTCGGCGCCTCGGCCGTCCAGAGCTCGTGTCCTTCCACCTGCGTCCGGATCGTGGCTTCGCCACTGCCCCGTTCGATCGCAACGACAGCCGGATCACCGAGGCGGCCGCCCCCTTGCCCGATAATCTCAACCTTAACACTGTCGGAATCAGCGATCCCATCGACATGAACATCAACCCGGCACGCTCCGTCGGCGCGGGCGTCGATCGCGACCCATTCGATGAATTCCCTCGGCACAGCGTCTATATGCACGGGTCGATAGATGCCGCCGAAGATCCAGTAGTCCGCGTGCCGCTCGGCCTGCTCGACGCTGTCGTCGGACGAGATCTTGCTGACATCCACCTCCAGCAGGTTGTCGCCGGCCTTGACCAGATCGGTGACTTCATACTTGAAGCGATAGAATCCTCCCTGGTGCTTGGGACCGGCTGAGCGACCGTTGATCCGGACCTCGGCGTCGGTCATGACCCCTTCGAAAACGAGGAACACGCGCTGCTGCCCCCACTGCTCGGGGACGAAGAAGGTGCGGCGGTACTTGCCCTGCTCGGCCCCCCGCTTGCGGTCGTGCCCATAGTTGTAGGTGCCGAAGCCCTCCAGCTCCCAGTTCGACGGCACGCCGATCGTCGTCCACTTCCCGCTGTTGCGCCCGGCGGTGCAGAAGAATTCCCATGTGACGGGATCGTCCTTGCCCTGCCCCGACAAGTACGCGACCTCGGTCTCCGCAGCCGGCACCCAGGCCGGCAGCAGCGTACCCAGAACAACCGCGAGACACACCATCTTCTTCATGTCCCCCATACTCCCGGATCTCCTTCCTTTAGCTCACGAACCACGGCGCCGACGTGGCGCGGCGTATGTGCAACTCATCCAGGACCCCGTTGCCCTGATGCGTCACGAGATAGACGACCAGCTCGGCGATTTCGCCCGGTCCGATAAGTTCGTCCTTGGCAATGTCGGGACGCACGTGACTGACCATCTCCGTATCGACACCTCCGGGGCAGATGACGTGGACCCGCACGTTCGAGCCCCGCAATTCTTCGGCCAACGAAATGCTCATCCCGCGCAGCGCATGCTTCGAAGCGGTGTACGCACTCTGGAGCGGATAGCCCTTGACGCCCACGACCGAGGAGATGTTGACGATGGTGCCCCGCTCGGCCTGCTTGAGCATAGGCAGCGCTTCGCGGCAGAGAATGAACGGCGCCCGGGCATTGACCGCCCAGCAACGGTCCAGATCTTCGGTACGCGTCTGCTCCAGCGCCGCCGAATGCGTAATACCAGCATTGTTAACGAGGATATCGAGCCGGCCGAACTCTGCGGCGGTGGTCGCCACGAGGTTCTGAATCGATGTCTCCAGCGCAAGTTGCGTGACGACGCATTCGGTAGTCCCGCCGGCTTCGGCGACCCGCTCGGCCGTCTCGCCCAGTTCCTTTCGGTCGCGTCCCGCCAGGACCACCGTTGCCCCGTCGGCCCCCAGCGCCACGCTGATCGCCCGGCCGATCCCTCGACTGGCCCCCGTCACAATCGCCACCTTCCCGTTCAAACGTCCTGTCATGCGCACACCTCAAATCCCGCGGTCACCGCGGATATGCCACAAACCGTGCTCCTGTCATCCTGGGGCGAAGCCGAAGCGCTTGCCCTGAACGCAAGCCGAATGGGATCTGGCGCAGGGATCATCTCCGACCGTAGCCCAGATCCTTCACTCCGTTCAGGATGACAAACCGAGTGCAGGGATTCGCGACGAGCGGGATTATAACTTACCAAAGGCGATCTGACAAAACGTTGTGAGAATTGCGTGGGCCGGCCGCGATTAAGGCCGGCCGCCTCCGGCCGGAGCATGAAGATCGCTGAGCGAATCGAGCCCAGGGATTACAGGTCGTCGTGGTGCCCGGTGCGGACGCGGACGTTCTGGCGGTAGACCTGAGGGGGCTCCTCGGCGTACCGCTCGACCTGGCGCTGGGTCCAGAAGATCTTGACGGCCGTGATGAAGCAACCCGTGCCGGCCAGGAAAAACATGGCGGCCGCCAGGAAGGCGAACAGTCTGGGCAGCGCGAAGATCAGCATGCCAAAGCCAACCAGCAGGAAACCGACGATCATGATCGTCGACGCCACCGCCCGCGAGGCCTGAGAAACTGCATTGGTGTAGAATCGCATGACCATATTTCGTTCTCCTTCCTGCCTCGCATACGAAAAAGAAGCGGGTCCCGTTCGGGACCCGCTTCGCTAAGTGCCGCTTAGTACATCCCGCCGCCACCGGGGGGCATCGCGGGTTTTTCCTTCTTCTCGGGAATCTCGCTGACCACCGCGTCGGTCGTCAGCAGCAGCGACGCGATCGAGGCGCCGTTCTGCAGGGCGGTGCGCTCGACCTTGGTCGGCACGATCACGCCGAACTTCATCATGTCGCCGTACTTCTTGGTCAGGGCGTTGTAGCCGAAGTTCTTCTCGGTGCTCTCCATGACCTTCTGGGCCACGATGGAGCCGTCCAGACCGGCGTTCTTGGCGATCTGCTTGATCGGAGCCACCACCGCCCGGCGGACGATATCGACACCGACGGCCTCGTCGCCTTTGAGCTTGAGCTTGTCCAGAGCCGGCAGGGCGCGCAGCATGGCGGTGCCGCCACCGGGCAGGATGCCTTCTTCGGCCGCAGCGCGGCAGGCGTGCAGCGCGTCCTCGACGCGGGCCTTCTTCTCCTTCATCTCGGCTTCGGTCGCGGCGCCGACGTTGATCTGGGCCACGCCACCGGCCAGCTTGGCCAGGCGTTCCTGGAGCTTCTCGATGTCGTAATCGCTGGTGGAGTTGTCGATCTCGGTCTTGATCTGCTCGATCCGGGCCTTGATCGCCTCGGTGCTGCCGGCACCCTCGATGATGGTCGTCGAATCCTTGTCGATCGTGATCTGCTTGGCCCGACCGAGCTGCTGCAATTCGATGCTCTCCAGATTCAGACCCAGATCTTCGAAGATCGCCTCGGCGCCGGTCAGAACGGAGATATCGCTGAGCAGGGCCTTGCGGCGGTCGCCAAAGCCCGGGGCCTTCACGGCCGCGACCTGGAGCACGCCACGCAGCTTGTTGACCACCAGTGTCGCCAGAGCTTCGCCTTCGACGTCCTCGGCGATGATCAGCAGAGGCCGACCCTGCTTGGCCACCTTCTCCAGCACCGGCACCAGCGACTTGATCGAGCTGATCTTCTTCTCATGGACGAGGATGTATGGCTTGTCCAGCACCACCGTCATGTTCTCGACGTTGTTGACGAAGTGCGGGCTCAGATACCCCTTGTCGAACTGCATCCCCTCGACCAGCTCCACCACCGTCTCGATCGTCTGGCCATCAGCGACGGTGATCACGCCGTCTTTACCCACTTTGTCCATCGCCTCGGCGAGCTTCTTGCCGATCTCGGCGTCCTGGTTGGCCGAGCAGGTGGCGACCTGTTCGATCTGCTTGGTCGAATCGACCGGAATCGCCAGTTTGTACAGTTCGTCGATGATCGTCTCGACGGCGGTTTCGATCCCGCGCTTGACCTGCATCGGATTGGCCCCGGCGGTGATATTCTTGAGCCCCTCCTCGAAGATGCTCTCGCCCAGAATCGTGGCGGTCGTGGTCCCGTCGCCGGCGACGCTGGAGGTCTTCGACGCCACTTCTTTGACCATCTGGGCCCCCATGTTCTCGTAGGGGTCTTCCAGTTCGATCTCCTTGGCCACGGTCACGCCGTCTTTGGTAACCGTCGGGGAACCGAACGACTTTTCCAGAACGACGTTCCTGCCGCAGGGCCCGAGCGTAATTTTGACGGCGCTGGCGAGCTTCTTCACGCCGTCTCGGATGGCCCCGCGTGCGTCGGTGCCAAATACTATCTTCTTAGCTGCCATATCTTCTTTTCTCCTTCATGTCTAGGTTTGAAGCCACAAGTTTGAAGTTTGAAGCCGAAGAGCCTCACGACCGGCCGTCTCGACCAAGACTGACGATCAAGCCTTGGAGCATTCTCGATATCTCCGTAACCTCACGTCGCACTCTGTCACAGGACTCGGCGTTAACAACGTTCGCCCGGCCCGCAATATGCAGTTGCGTTCGCAACTCAGCGGCCGAGCCCTTGGAAATCCTCAGGAAGCGAATGAAATCCCTCTTCGAATCCCGTTCTGCTCCCTCGGCAACATTGGACGGAATAGAAACCGCCGCCCGCAGCATCTGGTCCTTGATCCCATATGCTCGACAACCGTCCAGCAGCCCGTAGAGCCCTACCGCCACACTGACTGATCTCTTCCATACGTCCAGATCCTCGTATGAGTGGTACATGTCTCCTCTCCACAGGCAACAGGCACTGGTCGTTCTCTTCGCACTTCAACCTTCACACCCTAGACTTCAAACTTGAGACTTTCTACTTGAAACTTCACACTTGCGGTTCCCGCAATCTACTTCTCGATCACGGCCATGATGTCCGATTCGTCCATGATCAGGTACTCTTTGCCGTCGACCTTGATCTCCGTGCCGGCATAGCTGGTGAAGAGCACCAAATCGCCCTTTTTGACCTGGATCTCCCTGCGGGTGCCGTCGTCGAGCAACCGGCCCTCGCCCACGTTGACGATCTTGCCTCTCTGGGGTTTCTCCTTGGCCGTATCCGGCAGAACAATGCCGCCGGCCGTCTTTGCCTCTGCCTCAACGCGCTCAACCAGCACCTTGTCAGCCAATGGTCGAATGTTCATCTGTCCTTGCTCCTTTCCAAAACACTTTGGGGGGTTGACTCTGTCGTCATATCTCCATTCGGTGGGGCCGGTCCTGTCGTCGGGGCCCCGTCAATGCTCGAAAATGTCGCTGTTGTACTTCTTCAGGAAGATCCGGTTCAGCAACTGGTGCAGAATCTCCATCTTCACGGGTTTGTCGATCACGCCGAAAACGTCCAGTTGCAGGGCCTTGCCCAAGACATCCGAATCGACCCGGCTGGTCAGCAGAATACAGGGCACCAGCGGATAGTCCATCCGAATGATCCTGACGGTGGCCAGACCGTTCGACCGCTCGGAATCCATGTCCACGATCGCGGTGTGAATACGCGTCCGTCCGATGATGTGGACGAAATCCTTGGCATCCTCGGCCACCATCAGGTTCACGCCCCGCGGCCGAAACAGGTTGCGCAACGCCTCGGGCCACGCCCAATGCGCCGCACTGGCCAGCACGTTCACCTCACCGAGTTGGGACCTTTCTGCGTACATAGTTTCACCGGCTGCCCCCAGAGTTGCAAATCTTGTGCCAATGGGCCTATGCGCCAACAATTGACTCATAACCGCTTTACTGAGACACACTTACAAGATCGACGGCAAGCTGGTAGGTCTCTGGCAAAATTGCAGCCGGGCCGAGATCGCCCTGCCACCCTGGCAGCCGGACTGCTGGGCCTGTTCGGCCTCGGCGCCGCCAGCGGCTGTGGAAGCCGGGATCTGCCCTGCAACCCCGCTCTATCCCTGGACTGACACGCCAGCAGGACTGTGAGCTTCAGTTCACTGCCCTGATTTTTCGCGCCCGCGCCGGCCGCGAGCCGTCCCGCGAGATGACGCCCACCATTGCCGGACTGCAATGCCGCCATAAACCACTTTATTTAAACATCTTAAGACATAAGAAGCGATCACATCTGTCCACGGAGCCATAGCGGCCCAGTCTGGCGCGTCTGTGACCCGGGGCGAGAACGCAGATTTCCCATTCACCCCAAAGCCCCATACTTACAGATGATACAAAAGACGGTACAATGAAGGGGTGTTTCTTGGGAGCGGGGGAGCTCGGTGTCTTGGCATCGAAGCCAGGAGGGCAATCGTCGGCCAGTTGGTCACTTCAATCAGGCAGGTCGGTACCGCAAACGGAGGAGATGAAATGCAGACTATCAAGATGCATGTCTTTGTCATGGTGTGTGTGGCCACCTTGTGCAGCCTGACAATGGCTGATGGCATGGACGGCCAGGTGGACAACGCTCGAGACGATCTCGGACTGTACTACCAGATCACGGGAGGCATATTCACCAACGGACAGACCTACAATGGCGACCATGCCAGCGACGGCGTCTTCCGCTACATCCACGACGACCCCGACGACGCCCATACGAATGCTTTCCAGCAATGGGCCCGCGATGATTGGTTTACTGAGAACGCCGGCCTGGCCCTGACGATGAAGAACAACGATGCAGTCGTCTACTACAACAACGACATTGAAGACGGCGCCCCGAGCGGCTTCTACAATGATCTCGAGACGTCGATTGCCGGACTGTACATGTCCTATGCGATGAGCAACAACTACGATTGGATCTATTCCGGCCATTTCAAGCTGGAGCAAGATACCACCGTCGACACCCTCATTGGCTACTTCGATGGCACCGGGTATTACGGCCACTTCGACCCTGACAATCCGCTCATCGGCTACCGGATGAACATCGGGGACTGAGTGATGGACGGCGTATACCCCATGCCCTCGACCAACAGCTTCACGGGCGATGTCTTCAGCAGCGACTCCACAGCCGGAACCTTCTCCTGGAGCGATACCGGGGTGGTCAGAGAGTACTCAGGCTGGCCCGCCGGCAAGACAGATCCGATCTATCGACTGGTGTACACGCTCGATGCACCGCTCACGCTGGAGGCCGGAGAGTACTTCTTCAGCCACGACGCGATCATCGTGCCCGTCCCGGCTGCGGCCCTGCTGGGCCTGCTCGGCCTCAGCGTCGCGGGCGTGCGGCTGCGTAAGCGTGCCTGAGCACGGTGACTTCGATTCACTAATGAGCATGTCAATGAACGGGCTGTGAGCTTCGGCTTACAGCCCTTTCCTTTTGCGCCCGCGCCGGCCTACTGGATCAACTTGATGATCTCCGCCAGGTCGTTGGGGGCCTCGACCGGGGCGTTGCTGAACTCGCCCTGGTTGTCCTTGTGGTAGTTGACGGTGACGTTCGGGTCCTTCAGGACGTGGCCGGTCAGGACACAGGCGACGCGCTGGTCCTTGCCGATGGTCCCGTCGGCGAGCAGATGTTTGAGCCCCGCGATGGTGGCCGCCGAGGCCGGCTCGCAACCCAGGCCGAACTTGCCGATCAACGCCTTGGCGTCGCAGATCTCTTCATCCGTCACCGCCAGGACCACGCCGTCGCAGACGTCGAGGGCCCGCAGGCACTTCTTGAGGTTCACCGGCCGCGAGATTTCGATGGCCGACGCGCACGTGTGCGGCGAGAAGTTCCGAGCCGTCAGGTCCGCATAGAAATCGTCGATGATTCGCTGATCGACGTTCCCATCGTTCCAGACGAGTTGCTTGTTGTTGACTAGATCGGTCAGCGTATCGGCGCCGGTGGCGTTGACGATCGCCAGGCGCGGGACGCGGTCGATCAGGCCGAGCTGTTTGAGCTCCATGAACGCCTTGCCGAAGGCGCTGGAGTTACCCAGATTCCCGCCGGGCACGACGATCCAGTCGGGCACCTCCCAGCCGAGGGCCTCGATGATGCGGTACATGATCGTCTTCTGGCCTTCGAGCCGGAAGGGGTTGAGCGAGTTGAGCAGGTAGAGGCCGAGCTCGGTGCAGACGGCCTGGACCTGGGCCATGCAGTCATCGAAATCGCCGGCGATCTGGATCGTCTGGGCCCCGTAGTCCATCGCCTGGCTGAGCTTGCCGAACGCGATCCGGCCCGACCCGATGAACACCGTGCATTTGAGGCCGCAACTGTGGGCATACAGCGCGACCGAGGCCGAGGTGTTGCCCGTCGAGGCACAGGCACACGACTTGGCCCCCACCATCATCGCATGGCTAAACGCCGCGGTCATGCCGTTGTCCTTGAACGAGCCCGAAGGATTCAGCCCCTCGTACTGGAGGTGCAGCACGTCCGGCTTTATGCCCAGATGCTCGGCGATCGCACAGTTCTGCTGGAGGATCGTCTGGCCCTCGCCGATGCTGACCTTGTGCTCGTCGGGACAGAAATCCAGCAGCTCGCGGAACCGCCAGACGCCGGAGAAGTCCAGCCGCTCGGACCGCGTCGCCCAACGCTTCCCGAAATCGCTCAACTTGCTCGGTACGGGCATCTTGTCCCAATCGTACCGCGCGTCGAGCAGGTCCCCGCACTTCGGGCACTTGAAAATCGCCTGGCCGCAGTCAAACTCCGCCCCGCAGCCCGGATTGATACACTTCTGATAAGCCAGATCAGCCATGCCTAGTTCTCCAGTAAGCCAAAAGACCCGGCATTATAGCCCACCCCCCCGCCTTCCGCCAGCCCGTCCGTAGGGGCAGGCCGCCGTGCCTGCCCAATCTGAAATTTGAGATTTGAGATCGCGGCCCCTCCGGCTGCCCCAATTGGCTTTGTTTTTCCGCCCACCCCCATTTTTCGCCCGAAAACGCCGCAAATTGGCTTTGTTTGGCGCGCCCGCTCGCCATGTGGCGCCCGTGTCCTCCTGCACGTTCCCACCTTCTCACCCTCGGCCGCCCCCGGCCGGGAAATTGGCTTCGATTGGGTTCGTCTCCTCCGCCCGCCCATCAACCCATCCGAACTTAAACCCAGCCATAAAAACAACTTATCGCCATTTCCTCCTCCGCGGAAATTGGGTTCGTTTCGCATAAATGATGACAGTCCCGCCGCATTCGTGGCTCTGTAGGTCGTGCGTCCCCGCACGACATCCCCCAGGCGAGCGGGGACGCTCGCCCTACGCGGCCGCCCGCCTGTTCTTCGCCGTATGACAAATTCACTATACATATTCGTTGCCCATAATACACACCACGCCGCCCGGCGTCAAGCCGAATCCCCGCAATTTCGCCCGTCCCGGCCGCCGTAGGGGCAATCCCCCCGTGGTTGCCCTTCCCCCAAGACCACGGCACCCCACATCGATGCGCACCCATCGCCTCCGGCCCCGCCGAACACCCCCGGGCAGGCACCCCGGCGCGCCGGGGCCCCTACAACGTACAACCCCCTCCCGCCTCCGGCCTACAGCCTCCCGCCTGATTTCCCCTTGCCCCACCGCCCCCCTTTGCGGTACCCTATCCCTACGGTGCAAACGAGGAAGACATGACAGGAGAGGCCTCCACAACCCGGCCGAGTGACCACGCGCCCCCAGCGGCAAAGGCCAAGCCCTGGCGAGACCTACTGAAGCGTATTTGCGGATTCACAAAGAAGCATTGGGGCGTGATACTCTCGAACGTTATTGCCATGACAGCGCTGAGTGTTTCGTTCGCCTCCTCCGCACGAAGCAACAGAATTGCCGAGGACGCATTAAGCACGTCTCGAAAACAGTTTCTCCAGACCAACAGACCATACGTTGTGCTGAGTCCCCGAAAGTTTGAAAACGGTCGGTACTATACGGTAGAGCGACAAGGCGAAATGCTTGCCGTAGGTTTCGAGTTCGACGTCGAGAATGTAGGCAACGTTGCTGCAAGGGATGTCGACATACCGGACCGCATGCTTATAGGGCTGAAGAAGCTCGAAGAGGATGCACGGGTCTTCCCTCTTCGAAAGGAGATTTCGCCAGTAACGCTGTCCCCCGGCCAGAGTTTCGTGTCAATGTTCTCGCTTAAGCTGGAGCACAAGAGCATTAAAGAGGCAAAGCGAGGGTTGGAGCATTTCAGTTCCGAAGACAGCGAAGGATTCCTCATCAAATACTCGGTCGAGTATAGGAGCGAAGTAGACGAATCGCGTAGATACGAGAGTTCCGTAACATACAGGTTCCGAGGCGATCAAAGGCAGTTGCTCAAGATGGAAATGTCGGTGCTCGAAGCGGATTGAGACCGAAGAAACTAAAGGTCTGAAGAAACTAAAGGTCTGCGGTACATTCTTCGGGAGTGACGGCGGCGGGCTGATGATGCCACGCCCGTACACCGTTGGGAGCAGTGACTATGATGAAAGCCATGCTTGTGAGTTGCGTGATGGTGGGGCCGGTGCTTCTGCTCCTGGGCGGATGCGGGGAGGGGGACGGCGGGGCGCGGTTTGGGGGGCGGGTGGTTTCGCACGTGGATACGTATGGGTCGGGGACGGGGGGTGAGGCGGCGCTGGACGAGGAAGGGACGCTGGCCTGCGGGTTCGCGTACGGCGACGCGTCGAAATCGGACTGGACGGCAGAGGTTAAATGGCGTTTTGTCGGCCAGGATGGCGGGAGTGATGTGTACCGGTTCGACTGGACGTTCCGGCCGAAGAGTGGAGCGGCTGTAGCCGATACGAAGGAAGTGGCGTTCGACGGCAGCGAAGCGGTGAAGGTCTTCAGCAATCAATGGCAGGTCGTATCGATCGAACCCGGAGCGATGGCGGGCCATTGAAGGTCTCCGGCGGCGGTTTGATATCAGAGATCACATAGCAAGAGACAGGAACGTATCAAGTCAGGTGCGTATTTTGAAGCGGTCAAAGCGTAGTCTGTCAGTCGATATTCTGGATACATAGGAGCGATCTTGGTAGCCGGGGGAAATAAAGGTCTGCGGTACATTTTTCGGGAGTGACAGCGGCGGGCTGACGATGCCAGGCACGTACACCGTTGGGAGCAGTGATTATGATGAAAGCCGTACTCGTGAGTTGCGTGATGGTGGGGCTAGGGCTCCTGCTCCTGGGCGGGTGCCGGGAAACCGATAGCGGGGCGCGGTTTGGGGGGCGGGTGGTTTCGCATGTGGATGCGTATGGGTCGGGTACGGGGGGTGAGGCGAATCTGGACGGGGATCAAAGGTCTGGGGGATCAAAGGTCTGCGGTACATTTTTGCGTGGCCGCAACATGGCAACAGACGAATAAGGTGTGCCGGGCACACCGTGTGAGACTTGTCCATGAACGATGCGAATCAAGTTGTTGATGCGATTCCGGGGCGGGTGCGGGAGTTTGTTGCGCTGGTGAAGGAGCGGTGCGATACGCCGCTTGACTTTCGCGAGTCGTCGCTGGCGACACTCGATGACGTGGCGGCGCGTTGGCAGAGCTTGGGCCGGGACGAAAGGCTGGCGTTGTTTGACGGGATGTATTTGTATCTCGGTGAGGTGATTCGCCGGAATCTGGGCGGCGGTTGGGTCGATTCGAGGTGGAAGCATCCGGACAGCCCCGATCGGCACTGCTACTTGAACAAGGTCGGGGGCATCCTGACTGTGTATCCCCACAAATGGGTCACGCGGCGTTTTCTGGACGGCCACGGCGAGACGTTCCCGTCTTACTACCAGCGCGCCAAGCAGAAGGCCAAGACCATAAAGCGGGATCTGAAGAGAGAACAACTGGCCGCCTCTGCGGGCCCGCGGACGTCAGGCTTGGACAAGACCACCAGCATTATCGCCGTGCTCCAGTTGCTGGCGGTCATCATCGGATGGGTGCTGTGCCGTGTGTGTGCCCGCATTGCTGTTGGACAGTATTTTGGACTTTCCGGATTTCTCCTTCACTACGGCTACAGCCTGGCTCTTATTCCACTGATATGGGCGCCTCTGATGGTCTACAAGAATGCGACCAACCGTCTCCCCGCGTTCGTCGAGAAAGTACTGGGTGCCTTCGGTTTCCTGGCCATCTTTGTGATAGCGGGTCTGTTCGGCTGGCTGGTCACGGAGATGATTACGACTATGGGAGCCACTATCTAGTGAGGCAAGGTCAACGGGGCGATCGCGGAGGTTGGGCGGCGTGTCTGTCCAGAGGGTTCCACCCAGTGTTTCGGTATGCTATGCTATGGGGGCGCATCGTCTCGTGGTGAAGCACTGGGAGCATGATTGATGGCGGACGATTTGGGTGAGACCAAACCGATTGAGGATTCATCTGATGGTCGCAGCCGGCCTGCGGATGAGACCCTCTCTCTCGGTGGGGCCGCTCAGAAGATCGGCAAATACCCGATGCTCCGCCAACTGGGCCAAGGTGCGATGGGGCAGGTCTGGCTGTCACGCAATCCGGATCTGGACATCCCGGTGGCTCTGAAGATCCTGCCCAGGCATCTCGTGGAAAGGGAACCCGGCTATGTCGACCGCTTTGTACGGGAGGCTCGGACGGCGGCCAAGATCAATCACTCCAATGTCGTCCGCACCTACGACTGCGGGACGGACGATGGTGTCAACTATATCGTCATGGAATACGTCGATGACGGCAATTTGCACGAGCTCCAGGAGAGGTATCGTGGTCTGTTGCCGCTCCTGCAAGCCGTGGATATTGTAATGGCCGTTACCCGAGCGCTACAGGAAGCGGCGGTGTTTGGCATTGTCCATCGCGATATCAAGCCGGACAATATCATGCTCGACAAGCGCGGCACGGCCAAGCTGGCCGACCTGGGACTGGCGAAAGTTCTCAGTAGTGACGATACAGAGATGACGCAGACGGGTGTGGCGATGGGGTCGCCCAGATACATTGCCCCCGAACAAGTGCGGGATGCCAAGGACGTCGACGCCCGTGCCGATATCTATTCCTTGGGAATCGTGTTCTATCATCTGGCCACCGGTGCGCTGCCTTTCGCGGCGGCGTCATCTCATGAGATGATGGCCAAGCATGTGCAGGAACCGTTGCCGCATCCGCACACGAAGAACCCGGATCTGCCGGAGGATATCTGCAGGATCATCTGCAAGATGACTGAGAAAGCCCCGGAGAACCGTTATCAGTCCGCGGAAGAACTGCTGGTTGACCTCAACGCTTTCCGCATGGCCCATGCCAGTGAGGACGTGACCAGGGCCAACTCATCAAGCGGGAGCAAGCGTCGACTGATACCCATCGTGGCCGGGTTGATTGTTCTGGCGGTCATTGCGCTGATGGTTGCCGACAGGTTGGGGCGAACAAAGGAGTCCGCTGAACTGGCCCAGGGCGCTCGGGCCCCAGTCGTGGGTGAGACGTTCAAGGTTCCCGGCGTGGACATCGATCTGGTCCCGATCGCTGCGGGTCATTTTCGGATGGGATCCAATACGGGCCATGCGAGCGAGAAGCCGGAGCATTCGGTTAGCATTTCGTCGCCGTTTTGGATGGCAGCCACCGAGACCACCCGGCAGCAGTTCTCGGCATTCGCCGAAGAAACGGGATCGCGCACGGATGCGGAGCGGGCAGGACGGACCATGGTTTATGAGACGAGAGCGGGTATCTTGGGTTGGGGCTGGAAGCAGAACGTCTCGTGGCGCGATTTCGGTGATCACCCGCAGCAGGCTGTGGTCTGCGTCAGTTGGCAAGATGCCGTGGCCTTCTGCGCGTGGTTGACTTCAGAAGAGGGCAGCGCAGGGCGCCTGCCCGATGGATATGCGTATCGATTGCCGACGGAGGCTGAGTGGGAATACACCTGCCGAGCCGGAACAACGACAAAGTACTATTGGGGCGATGATCCGGAAATCTATCGCCTTTATGAGTGGTGTGACAACATGGCCATCCAGGCCAGCGTGGTCGGTGAGTTCGAGCCCAACCCGTGGGGACTGTATGACATGCTCGGTAATGTCATGGAGCACTGTCTTGATTGTACGAAACAGGGCAGAGTCGATGGCCGAACGACGCTCATTAGCGATACGTACCAGGACGACGTTGTGGACCCCGTCAGCACGGATGGGGATCAGCGAATTTGCCGTGGTGGAACGTGGCTCCTGAACAGGAAGACCAACGTTTGCTCATCACGGCAGGCCCTCTATCCGGAGTTCTCTTCCGTCTCCGTCGGCTTTCGGATTGTGCTCGCCCCTTCAATGCCCTCAACCACTGGAGGGTCCGGCCGTTGAGGTACACATGGAATTGAAGGTCTGCGGTAACATTTTTCGGTGATAGCTGAGACATGGAGATGGCATGGGGACAGTAAAAGGAAGGCGGTGGGGCTAGCCCCACTCTGGATGACTGATTTACGGAGGTGACGAATGGAGTGGCGCGGTTGCTTGGTTTGCACCGTCTTTCTTGGCGTTCTTCTCGGCGTGGGTCCTGAGCACGGCATGGCGCTCGCGGTAAATCCTTCCGCAGCGGACAGCGCGTCTGCGCCGGATGTCGAGGTGGTGCTCAAGCTCGATGGCGCAAGCGTTAAGGGCACTCCTACAGTGGCACGGGTGGAGAACACCTCCCGCGCGCTCTATGCCACCACGAAGCCGTCACCTGACTTCATCGAGGTCAAAGAGATCGGACGCGGCGAGTGGACGTGCGTCCTGAAGTCGGGCAAGCGCTACGTCGTGGGCTGGATCTCCGACGAGATGTTCGGATACTTGTCGGAGCCATTCCAGGCAAGAGAAGGACTTCGCGTGCCCTTCTCTCCCGGGATGCCGGCAACGTTCGAATACGATCTGCGTCGCCCACCCAAAGACGTCAAGACCACCCCAGCCCAAGTGATGCTGCTGAGGGAGATCACCCATGAGGGCAAACGAACCTTTCTCTCCTGGGCCATGCCCAACAAGGTGAAGAAGCCAAGCATGGTGAAGATCAAAGGTCTGGCGGCGGGCACGTATGAGATTTCCGCGCGTACGGCGGATTCCTCGACACATTTCAAGACCCACACCCCCATGCTGTACGAAGACCGCATCGTGGAGATCAAGCCCGGCGCGGTCAACCGCGTCGAGCCGAATTACCCTGAGATCGACACCACCATCCAGCCAGGCGACCTGACCATCCGCGGCGTGGTGTATGGTCGCAAAGGCAAGCCCCTGAGACGAAAGACCGTATGCCTAACGCCGAATCCTGCGAGTCCATTGGACCTGAAGCTGTACTACCCGGCCGCAAAGACCGATCGAGAGGGCCGCTTTGAATTCACAGGCGTCCGTCCAAATATGCACATGGTCCTCTGGTGCGACGAGCGGTCCCTGATGCTCCGCTCGGATTGGGCTGGCGAAGATGCAACGATCTCCGTGAACTTCGTGCTGGGCCGCACAAAGCTGGACATCCAAGTCGATCGGCGAATCGATGACATCACCATCGACTGGCGCGATGGCCAGGTCGGCAGACTTTCCGATCTGGCAGGAAAGGTGGTGGTCCTGGACTTCTGGGCGACCTGGTGCGCCCCTTGCATCCGATCGCTTCCCGATTTGAATGCCCTCGCCGGCAAGTGCGGGAACCGTCAGGACGTCGTCTTCGTCGCCCTGAGCATCGACCACATCCGCGGTGTTTGGGAGCAGAAGGTCGACAGCGCCGGCTGGACAGCCCTTCGCCACGGATGGCAAGACCGGCAGAAGAACCCCGTCGGGTATCAGGGCGGCATTCCCTATTGCGTCATCATCGACCAGAATGGAATCGTGCGCGCCGAAGGCCACTTCCTCAAGGTGAAACCCGTGCTGGATCGGATTCTCACATCTGCTGAGCACTAATTGACTGAGACATGCGAGGTGCCAGGCACACAATCAAGTCAACCGGTGGGGCCAGCCCCACGCTGCCGAATAAGGAGTTTGATATGCGGACGATTCGAGAAAAGGCGTTGGGCCCGGTGGCGTGGGTGTTGGCCGTCGGCGTAGTGGCAGTCTTGATGGCCGACTGCTGGGGCAGTGAACCGCCAGCTGCGCCAAAGACGGTGCCGATCATCTTCGACACAGACATCGGGACCGACGTGGACGACGCCGGGGCATTGGCGATTCTTCATGTGATGGCCGATCGAGGTGAAGCTCGCATCCTGGCGACGATCAGCGCCAATCGCAATCGCTGGTGCGGCCCGGCCCTGGACACGATCAACACCTATTACGGCCGGGCGGATTTTCCGATCGGCTGTTCACGCACGGGACCCGATCCGGAGGAGTGGTACCATGCCAGTGTCGACGCGTTCGACCATGATCTGAAACAGAGCGACGCGGCGCCGGAGGCGGTGGCGCTCTATCGCAAGATCCTCGCGGCTCAGCCCGATCACAGCGTGACCATTGTGGTCGTGGGCTGGCTGACGAACATGGCGGACTTGCTCGACAGTCAGCCCGACCAATACAGCCCGCTTCCCGGAAAACAACTGGTGGAGGCCAAGGTCAAAGAACTGGTCTCAATGGGCGGCAGGTGGCCGAACTCGCCCAAGGTCGAAGGGGAGTACAACTTCAGGATGGACGGGGCCGCGGCGCACAAGGTGATCCGCGACTGGCCCGGCCAGATCGTGTTCACGGGTCTGGGCAAGGACGTGATGACCGGCGCCCGGCTCGTCGCCGAGGGGTCGAAAGACAATCCGGTGCAGGCCTACTATGCCAACTTCTTCGCAGCGAACAAGGTGTCCGAGCGCTCGAGTTGGGACTTGATCGCCGTGCTATATGCGGTCCGGGGGACATCCGATTATTTCAGCATCGAGTCAGGGGGTAAGTGTGTGGGCCAGGAAGACGGAAGCAATCAATGGGTCCCGGGCCCTTCCTCAAACCATGCCTATCTGGATTATCGCATGCCCCCGCAGGAACTGGCGGCGACCCTTGAGAATCTCTTGTTGACGGCCCCCCCTAGCGGATTATAGATCTGCCGCGAGGGCAACGTACTAGGGCGCGATGCGCAGCTCGACCCATACGAGCGATTGCGCCGGGGCTCCGGGCGACTGTTGGATGTGTACGGTATTGTAGCCGTCACGCACGGCCATGGGCGGACAGGTGAAGCGGACAGCGCGGGCCGCGTCACCGCCGAGGCCGGTCGTCTCGTCGAGATCATCGGCAGCCTCTGCCGCAGTCCCGTTGAGTTCCGCATGAAACGTCGCGTCGGACAGCCCCTCGCGCCGGGCCAGGCCGACGATTAACTCAACGCGGCCTGAAGTCGACGCCGGACCGATGTGGATGCGAAACGCGCTGCCGGCCGGCCCTTCGACCGGCAGCCGCACGTTATCGGCAAAACCGGGCGGAACCGTGTCACGATAGCAGACCGGATGGCGACGCACCGCCCGGCTCACAACGTTGGCGCCGAGGCCGCCCTCGATGAGCTGACGATACGACTCGGCCCCCACGGGCCGCGTTCCCGAATCCATCCAGTTGAACAGATACAGCGCATCAGCCTGACGGGCCCCGACGGAGGCCGCGAAACCGTAGACCGAGGCCAGCGTATTGGCGACTGGCTTGCCTCCGGGCCAGGGCCGGGCGTTGTGTTCCAGTCCCGGCGCGACCACGACCGACGCGGCCGCCGAGCCCAGGCGCTGCTTCCACAACTCCACGGGAATGTCAAAATCGGAGGACGCCCAGAACGGACAGGGAACCAGCACGTCGACCAGACCCTCGCAAGCCCACGCCACGCCGTCCATCCCGAGCCGTGCGGCGGCCTCCGGATGCGCGGGGACGCGAACGCCGAGCAAAATGGGATGCCCGCGCCGTTGTGCCCATGTCTTCACGGCGGCGCGGACGTCGCGCACGAACGCGGTCAGGTAATGTCCCTCCTGCGCCTCCTGTCCCGGCGTCAGATGCCAGCCGAAGCGCATCCAGTCCAATTCCAAACCGTCGGGATCGTAGCGCTCGAGCAATTCGCGCACGAAGGCCATCTGATGGGTCCGGACGGCCTCGTGGGCGTAGTTCATCGCCCGGTTCTGCCAGGGCGAGGCCGATCCCTCCGGCACGCGCCAAAACTGCGGGTGCCGGCGCCAGAAGGATGAGTGCATGAAGTTGTCGGTCTCGTTGACGCTGTGGATGTCGTTCATGCGCATCGATAGCCAGGGCGAGATCCCCTTCGCGCGACAGCGCGCGATCCACACGGCGTACGGATCCAGCCCGCGCTCGTGGAGCAGGCGAGCGTTGTCCGGCCAACGACTCGAATGGGGTCGCCCTTCGACCGGGTCCCAGATCGCCTCGCGGCTCTGGCTGCGAAAGCTCGCCCGCATCGCGTTGGGGCAGAGGAACAGGTGCGTCACGGCCGTACCCGCGTATTGATCGACGAAGGCCTCGAGCCCGGTTCGCGTCATGGCTTCCGGCTCGCGCGACCCGAAGAAATGGCTGTTGTCCTCGTTGATGATCAGCGCCTCGCGAAACACCTGCACGTGTCGCGGCGCGGCCCCCAAGGCCGAGACCATCGCCCCCAATACCGCGAGGGTCCACGCGCACCGACCCAGTATCCCATTGCCCATAGCGTTGCACCTCCGACTGCGGTCGCGGCTGCTTGCGTGAAACGAGAGCCGTTACTATACCGCAAACGCCGGCCAACCACAAGACAACCGCCTCGCGGCGATGGCCCCACCTATTGCGGTTGAAAGGTCTGCAGTACATTTTCCGGTAGCGACGGGGCGGGTGGAGTGAAGAAATTGGATTTGGGGTTGGTGATGGGGCAGCGCTGGGCTATGCTGGTGGGTGGGAACGGGGGGCGATGAAAGCTCAGTGATCGAGGTTGGCTGATTGTTTATGGCACACGGGTGGCGCAGGGTTGTGGCCGTCACGGTGGTCTGTGGCGGCGTCGTATTGTTGGGGGGATGGTGGCTCGCAGCGCGCGGGCCGCAGGCGATCGAGCAATACGTCGACGTCGAGGTCCAGCCGCGGATTGATCCTGATTACGCCGGCGTTGTCGTCCCCGCTAATATCGCGCCGCTGAACTTCCAGATCCTCGAGCCAGGGCAGGCATACTGCGCCAGGATTCATGGCGACGCGGGCCAGGCCATCGAGGTCTTCAGCAAGAGCGGGCAGGTGCGCATTCCCGCCAAATCGTGGCGCGCGTTGCTGGCCGCGAACCGCGGCGGGAAGCTTGCCTTCGACGTCTACGTCAGTGACGCCGAGCAGGGTTGGCGCAAGTTTCGCACGATCTCCAACACTGTCGCGCCGGAGCCCATCGACGACTACGTCGTCTATCGCCTGATGAAGCCGACCTACAACTGGTGGAAGGACATCGGGATCTATCAGCGGCGGCTGGCCGACTTTGACGAGTCGGTGGTCATGCACGGCCGCTCGTTCGAGGAGGGGTGTCTGAACTGTCACAGCTTCGTCGGCAACGAGCCCGACACGCTGACGATCGGTCTGCGCAGTGCGGCCTATGGCAGCGCAACGCTCCTGGTGCAGAGCGGCGCGGTCAACAAGATCGGAGCGAAGTGGGGCTACACCGCGTGGCATCCCAGTGGCCGGTTGGCGGTGTATTCGATCGGCAAGGTGCGGCAGTTCTTCCACACCGGCCGGATGGAGGTGCGCGACGTGGTCTCGCTCGACTCGGCCCTGGCGTGCTATATGGCCGAGGACCAGGAAGTGGTCTGCCCGCCGCAACTATCCGACAAGGAGCGACTGGAGACGTACCCGGCCTGGTCGCCCGATGGGACGCGTCTTTACTTCTGCAGCGCGCCGATCCTCTGGCAAGATCGCAACACGGTGCCCCCGGAGAACTACGACAAACTCAAGTACGATCTGCGCTGCGTGCGCTACGACGTCGAGAGCAACGAGTGGGGAGAGGTCGAGACGGTCCTGTCCGCCGAGGAGACCGGCCTGAGCATCTTGCTGCCGCGGGTCTCGCCCGACGGAAGGTTTCTGCTGTTTTGCATGTGCGATTACGGCGTCTTTCCGGTCTACCAGCCCAGCAGCGACCTGTACCTGATGGATTTGGCCAGCGGGGAGTATCGACGGCTCGACATCAACAGCGAATACGCTGAATCGTGGCACAGTTGGTCGAGTGACAGCCGGTGGATTGCGTTTAGCAGCAAGCGCCGGGGCGGGCTGTTCACCCGGACGTGTTTCAGCTACGTCGACGAGCAGGGCCAGGCGCACAAGCCGTTCGTGCTGCCGCAACACGATCCGGCGTACTACGATTCCCAATTGAAGACGTACAGTGTTCCGGAGTTGGTCAAGGGTCCGGTGCAGGTGAGTCGGACAGCGCTGGGCCGGGCCGCCCGCGCGCAGGCGTCGATTGCGGTCGATATTCCTATCACGGCGGCCACAACGCGGGCCCGCCAGGCGGACACCTGGCAGGAACGCGAGTAGACATTGAATAGCGGAACAGCGATGGCGATTGCGAAAGACAAGATGAAGCCAGGGACGAAGAGTCAGGTTGGTCTCGGCCTGGCGTTCTTTCTGCTCTGCTATGTCTATGTATGGCTCGTCGTGCAACCCGACCTGATCTATCATGGCTTCGGCACCCTCATTGGCGATGTCCCCGTGTTCTCAACCGGATGGCAGTTTCTAACCGACGCGCTCGATGTCCCCGGAGGCCCGGTTCTCTATGCCTGGGGCTTTCTCTCTCAGTGGTACTACTACTCGTGGCTCGGCGCACTGATCATCGTGCTGGTCGCTTCCTGCCTTTGCGAACTGGCCCGGCGGCACTGTATTCTGGCTGGTCAGCGCAGCCCCGTCGCCGTGCATTATCTCCCGGCGGTCGCGCTGCTGGTGATCTACAATCGGTACGATCACCCCCTGGCGGCTTGCCTGACGTTGTCGGTCGGATTGGCGTTGTCGTACGTCTTTCAGCGCGTGGCGCTACGCCGGGACCCGGTGCGCATGATGGTCTTCTGTTTGCTGGTGGCGGTCGGCTATGGCCTGGCCGGTGCCGGCGCGGCTTTGGTCTTCGCGCTGCTGACAACCATTTACCTCGCGGTGCTTCATCGTGACTGGCTGCGGGCCCTGCTGGCACTGCCGGCCGCGGCCGGCATCGTCTGGCTCCTGGCGGAATACGTTTTCTATATCCCGCCCAGACGGGCGTTTCTGGATCTGACCCCATTCTATGAAGAATGGATGACGGGCATGAAAACGTCTTCGGTCGTTTTGGTCGCGGCGTTGTTTGCGTTCGTCCCCGTTGCGGTGTTGCTGATCGGCCTCTGGCAGGTAACGCTGGGCACGAAGAAGACAGCCGGTACGGGCCGCGGCAACCAGCCCCTGCGCAGGAAGAAACGCGCCGCCGGTGAATCACGCCAGATATTTCTGGCGCGTGTCAAAAAGCTCGCGTTGCCGGCGTTGCCGATGGTGCTCGCGGCCCTGGGTCTATACTTGAGCTTCGACAAAACGCACCGGCTGATCGTCAGGATGAACGCCCTGTCGCGCCAGGGGCGCTGGTCCGAGGTGCTCGAACTCAGCGAGCGCCTGCCGAAAGATGTGTACAACATCTACTGCAATCATGACATCAATCGCGCTCTGTATGAGCATGGCAGACTGGGCTACGACATGCTGTGCTTCCCGCAGACTCCTCATGCCTTCTTCCTGACCCACGAGCAGGAGATGTCGTGCATGACGCAGTTGAAGATGGCCGACGCCTACATGGCGCTGGGCAACGTGGACCTGGCCGAGAAACAGGCCTCGGAGTTCCTGGTCACCAAGGGTAACTTCCCCGTGGCTCTGGAGCAACTGGCCCGGGCCAGCATCGTCAAGGGCTGCAACGAGACGGCCCGAGTCTATCTGAACGTGTTGAGAAAGGACCCGATCCACCGAGCCGGCGCAGAGCGTCTGCTCGACGGTCTGGACCAGGGATTCGCAGCCACCGAAGCCGGACGCATTCGCCAGCTCCATTCGTACATACCGAAGCACGGGCACGGCCGACTCCACAAAGAGTCGATCGAGGAAATGCTCACGGGGCTGCTCGCGCACAACCGGCACAACAAGATGGCCTTCGAATACCTGATGGCCTGCTACCTGCTGGCCGGCCGGCTGGACGGAATCGTCGCGAACGTTGGGCATCTCCACGACCTCGGATATCGTGAGATGCCGACCCTTTATCAGGAGGCGCTATTGATATATCATGGGGCGCGACAGCAACGCTTGAACCTCAAAGAACTCAACATCAAGCGTGAGACGTTCGAGCGGTACAAGCGGTTTGTGCAACTGAACAATGCGATGGAGGCGGGCAACCGTCAGACGATGTTCCAGCAGTTGCTGCGGGAGTTCGGCACGAGCTATTTCTTCTACTACCGGTTCACGATAGCCCGGCCCAAAGCAGCATCGTGATCGGCGTTGACGGTGCGTGGCCTCCAGGGAGAGTGGCATGCGGTGTTTGGCGAGATGGTGGTTTCCACTGCTGGTGGTCTTGGGGCTGGCGTGCTCAGGCTCCGTGGCGAGGGCGGACTACGAGGAGGACATGGTAGCATTTGTGCAGCAGGTGGACGCCGCGTGTCCGTTTCTGGAGTTGAAGGGGATCACACAGGACTGGGAGCGGGCGAAGCCCGAGTTGCTGCAGCGGGCGCGCGAGTGCACCTCGGATGAGGAATTCCTCCAGATCGTGATCGATGCGATCCGCGTCTTGCGCGATGGGCACCTGGGATTCGTCGAGACGAAGGTCGAACTGCCGCCGTGGCCGGAGCGGTACTTTCCGGGCCTGAACCTTCTGCCGGCGGCGGATGAACGCGTCGTGGTGATGTACGCGCCGCGGCATTTGGCGATGCTCACGACGGGGACGGTGGTGACGAAGATCGATGGCGTCGACGCGCGACGGTTCCTCGAGCAGCGCAGCGCCGAGGCCTGGGAGGCGGGCGGGTTCTTCTCCAGTCCGCAACGGGCGCGGATGTTCGAGTATCGCCTGGCACTGCGCGGCGCGCAGGGCCAGGAGCATACAATCGGCTACCTGAACGAAGGCGAGGAGCACTCGGTAACAGTGGCGTGTGAGAGGACGGCCCGGGGCTGGCCTCATACCTACAACTTGCCGAGCGATCTGAAACAAGTCGGTCGGTCGTTCTTCTACACGAAGCTGGCCGACGAGGTCGGCTACATGGTCCTGCGGCGGGTGGACCCGTCCATTCCTGAAGGCATCGATGAAGCCTTGCGAGCGCATCCGAAACTGCGGGGCTGGATCGTCGATATGCGTGGCAACGGTGGAGGCGGTTACGATCGCGACCTGATCGACAAGATCAAGCGGTTCCCCCGACCCGTGGCGGTCCTGATCGACGCCGGCTGTATCTCGGCAGGCGAGACCCTGGCCCGTGATTTTCGTCGGTACGCGGGCGCGCGCCTGTTCGGCGCGCGGAGCGGTGGCTCGTCCAGCTCGAAGAAGACGTGGTCGTTTCCGTCGGGCCTCGCGTCGATCCGGTTCCCGGTGCGCACTCGCTGGCGCAGCGATGGGGAGCCGATCGAGTTCAACGGGATCGACCCGGACGTGGAAGTCGAGGCGGTGCCGGAGGAGTTGCAGGCGGGCCACAACTCCGCGATCGTGCGAGGCCAGGAGTACGTCATCGAGGCCACGAAAGAACAACGCCCGAAGGAAGGTGACAGCCGCGATCGCATTGTCGGCTGGTATGACCTGGCGTGGGGCACCGGCGCGCTGATTCCGATCTTCAAGCTCGACGGCATGTACTACACGGCCTGCCGTGGCTTTGAGATCCCGTTGAAGGAATGCCCCGGAGGGCTCGCTTGGGCGCTGACGCCATCGTCTCTGGCTGGTACCACGTTTGAAGTGGCCCTGGGCTCCGGGCCGACCGCCATCCGCATCGTGGATCGCCGGCGACAGGACCACCAGGAATCCTATGTCCCGGGGCAAAGGCAGCGCATCACACGCGTCGCCAAGCCGGCGGGTTTGCTGGATGCTACCGCCCCGCCGCCCAAGGCACTCGACGATTTTCAGGGTCTCTATCAACCCGTCTGGTTTCCGTGGTTTCGCTGGGAGATCCGCAAAGATGGGTCGCGCTACCTGCTCGGGCGGCAGGAGTATCGAGGATCCGAACCACCGGTGGTCTGGCGCACGCAGGGCGAGCTGCGCGAGCTGACGCCCCTGACCGACAAGCTGGGCCTGGCCGGTCTCGGCGCAGATGACCCGGGGCAACTGACGTACAGCGAGGCGCGGCAGCGCTTCGAATTTGTTATCATGAAAACCGGTGCACGCATGCCATTGGCCCGGATCGTGCCATCGGCTGAAGGGGACGTGGCCCCGCCTTCGGTGACCATCGGCATTCCCGCCTGGCATTGAAGACGACACAGAAGTCGAAAGGACGGTGACGTGTGGAAGAGCTATTCGTGGCATTCTCCGTGGCAACGTTGGTCATCCTCTTCAGTATGGCTCGCCAAGTGGCATTGCTGGTGCGCGAGCAGCGAACGAGTTGTTGCGTGAGCAGTTGAGTCGCTAAGGAGGCTAGCCGAAGCGCAATGATTACGATACCGTACGGCTACATCGTGTTGGCGTTCCTCCTGCTCTATGCGTTCACCAAGATGGGACAGATCGACGAGGAGATCGGCTGGGTGATCGGCCTGTCCTTTGGTATCCTGGCGCTGATCCTAAATCACTACTGGCCCGGCGGCTGCGGCGGACTGGTCCTGCACGCGGTGGGCGGGTTCGTTTTGCTGACGATCTACAAAACCATCTGCGGCCTGACGGAACGACGCCATAGGAAGGAAGAGGACGACCCGGAATGTTGACGAGAAAGACATCGATGAAACCGCTGAATGTTGTTGTCTCGGCACTGGCGTTGTTGAGCCTTGCCGGCGTCACGCCGAGCCAAGCGGCGCAGCGCGCCCTGTATGAAGCGAAGTTGCCGGCTGCCCCGCATCCCCAGCAGGTGGCGCAAGTCGAAATCACCACCAGCGGCGGTACCCAGCCGGCCGGGAGCCGCTGGTACCGGTTGGCCGCCACCAAGGTCGATGGCCAGACCTTGACGCTCTGGTTCTGTGCGGATGCGAATCCGTTCCGGCCCGACGCCTGCGAGCCCATCACGATTCATCGGTACATCCTGCAAGAGCCCCATCAGCCTCCGACGGAGTACGTCGACCAGCGTACGGGCCGGGCCTTGCTGCCCGTCTTCGGCCTGGTCGCCAGGCTGCTGCCACGGGCCTCAACCACCGACAATGTGCTGCTGTTCGAGCACGGGATGTACCTGGGCCATCCATTGCATCGCGTGCGCGTTCTCGATCCGCAAGACGCAGCTCCGCCGGCGGGTCTGCGGAAGCTGGCCTTGCGCAGCGATTTGATCGTCGGCACCAGTCGCAACTTTCGCGACGACGGCACGGGACGCAAGGACCTCAAGGCCAACTACCAGTTCGTGACGTTCAAGAAGGAGAATTACGACGAGATGATCGCGGCGGGCATCAACTACTTCACCGCCCGAGGCGAGCAGGTGGCGTGGATCTGTCACCGCAACGTCTTCTATGATGGCTCTACCCCGGAGGTGGCGTTTCCCGAGGAGCTGTACCGCCCGAACTTTCTCGGCCGGCGCATGTTCATCGATGAGCCGGCCTGCCGCCTGGCGGGCAAGTATCCGCCCGGCGCGTCGTTGTCGCAGGCCGTGACGATGATCCACGAGCACATCGGCGCGAAGGTGGCGCCGACCGACTATCACCAGCAGCTCGTCGGGCAAGGCATCGATCTCGGCGCGCTGACCTTGACCGAGCCCGCCTTGCCTATCTGGGAGACCTACATCGAGACGAGCTACTACCAGTTGGAGGCCAATCCGTACGGCATCGTCCAGGAGTGCCGGTGGCGCATCGACCCGAACGTCGATTCGGAGCAGACGCTGATGCTCCAGCGGATCAACGAGGAGTTCGGCGTGGAGATTCCGATCACGCCGGAGAATCTGTTTCTCTGGTCCTATGCCCAGATGCGCGGACCCGCTCGGGTCTTCGGCTCGAAATGGGGCATGAGCATTTATGGCCAGGCCGAGCCGCACTTGCGCTTGCCTTCCATGAAACTGGCGTACGATCTCGGCGCCGAGTTCATCTGGTTCTGGACCTCCGACCACGATCATCATGTCCCCTACACCGAACAGCTCCGTCTGGCACGCGAGATCACGGCTTATGCTCGGGCCCATCCGCCACGCGATTTGGAGCGGCTGCGGCGGGCCGCCACGAAGGCAATCGTGATTCCCTATGGCTACAGCCTGCCCACCTGCTGGCAACTGTTCACCTGGGGCACGCATATCTACCCGCTCGATCGCAAGAACGAGCATGGCCTGACCTATCGCGACGTCCTGACGCCGGCCGTGCGGGAAATTGCCCGCTGCCTGCAGGAGCGCATTCGCTACGACGTGGTACCGGCCGGCCAGGCCTTCGAGCCCAGTGGCTACGAAAGCGTCTTCTGGACGACCGAAGACGGAAAGGCCACGGTGCAATACCCCGCGGCAGAGGCCACGGCGGGCCCGCGTTAGAACAGGGGCTCCGCCCAAGTGGCGACAGCCTGCACCGGATCGATTATTTGCCGGCCTCGAGCGTCCTTATTTCTGGGAGGGGACCGAGAAGGAGTCGAAATGGAATCACAAGCAGCAGAGACAAACGGCACGGCCGAAGAAGACGGCGCAGGGACACCGGTCTGTATCCGGTGCTTCCGGCCGGTCGATCCACTGGCCCACTACTGCCCTCATTGCGGGGCGGCTACCGGGACCTTTACGCACTACCTGCCCTTTGTCAACATCCGCTGGCAGGCGAGCGTGTGGGGCCAGGCCTGGCGGCAAATACAGTCACGCGAGATTTCGCTCCCGGGGCGTCTCTTCCGGCTCTTCATGATCGTCTGGAACGTCCCGGTCATGTTGATCGGCTTGCTGTTTCGACCCTCTCGCGAGGAGGGCCGGCCGGGCGAGCAGGACGAGGCTACGGATTCTCAGTAACGGCACCGGTCTCGTCCGATGACGCATTCGCATCGGGAACCTGGAGGGCGCGGGCGCCGGCGTCGACCGTGCGCGGGCTGGGCAGTTCGGCGCTGGTGGCGGCGCCCAATTCCTTGAACTTGCGGGCCGAGACGAGGACGCGGGTCTCCATCGAGCCGACGGCCTTGTTGTACGCTTGGGTGGCGCGGTCGAGGTTCTTGCCGATGTCGTCGAAGTGGTTCACCAAGACGCGCATCCGCTCGTAGAGTTCCTTGCCCAGATCGCTAATGGCCTGGGCACTCTCGGCAACCCGCTGCTGCTGCCACCCGTAGGAGACGGCGCGGAGCAAGGCGATCAACGTGGTCGGGGTCGCCAGGATGACCTTCTTCTCGACCCCCATCTCGATCAAGCGGGGCTCCTGTTCCAGTGCCGCGCTGAAGAACATCTCGCCCGGCAAAAACATCACCACGAACTCCGGCGCCTGGGCGAACTGGTCCCAGTAGCCCTTGGCGCCGAGATTCTGGATGTGCGTGCGGACGGCGCGGGCGTGCTGGCGGAGTTTGTCCGTGCGGACCTGCGGGTCGGTCGCCTCGATGGATTCGAGGTAACCCTCCAGTGGGGTCTTGGAATCGACCACGATCATGCGGTCGCTGGGCAGGCGAACGATCATATCGGGCCGGACGCGGCCGGCGTCGGTGGCGGCCGATTCCTGGGTCGTGAAATCGCAATACTCGACCATGCCGGCGATCTCGACCACGCGCTTCAGTTGAATCTCGCCCCACCGGCCGCGCACCGTGGGCCTGCGCAACGCCGTGACGAGGTTGGCGGTCTCTTTCTTCAGCGCCGCCTCGGACGTCGCGAGTGACTTGATCTGTTCGGTCAGCGTGGCGAAGCCGGCCGAACGCTCTTTCTCGATCTTACCCAGCTTGTCGTCGACCTTGGTCAGCGATTCCTTGAGCGGCTTGACCAGTTCATCGATGGCCTTCTGCCGCTTCTCCAGCTCGGACCTGGCGCCCTCGTGGTATTTGTCGAGATTGGTCTTGGCCAATTCCAGAAACTGCGTGCTGTTGCTCTTGAGCGCCTCTTGCGAGAGGGCCTTGAAGGCGTCAGAGAGCTTGTTCCTGGCCTCCTCCAGCAGCCCGAGCTTCTCCTTGGCGGCCTTTTCCTGTTCTTCGAGCCGGGTCGTCAGACCCGTGCGCTCGGCCTTCAGGGCAGAGACCTCCTGCTGGAGCTCGGCGATCTGCCGGTCCCGGGTCGCAATATGCGTCTCCAGTTCGGGAATCCGCGCGTTGCGCTCCTCGGCCACCGCCCGGGCCTGGGCCTCCGTCTGCTGTTGCTGCTGGAGGCCCGCGATTCTACGACGGCCCACAGCGTAGACCACCACAGCGGCGCCGGCGGCACCGACAACGACACTGACGATAGCAATCAGGACATATTCCATGGGAAGACCTGCACAAGGAATCCGGTTCGGTCCCGATTATAGTCGAGATCGACGCGTTGTCACAAGGCACAGACCGATGCGAGGGGTGAGAAAACTGTTGATCTGCCGTTTCGGCCCCGTTATCGTCCAGGGACCAATTGCGGCCTTTGATGCGGGCGAATCATGATTCGCCCCTACTTCCTTTCATATTGCGATTTCTGATATGGCGCGAATCGAGGCAGTACTATTTGACTGGGGCGGCGTGCTGATCGACGACCCGGGGCCGGGCCTGATGGCACACTGCGCCCAAGCCCTGGAGGTGTCGGTCGAGAACTATGTCGTAGCCCACCGACGGCATGGCGAGCCGTTTCAGAAAGGGCAGATCTCCGAATCGACTTTCTGGGAACGGGTCTGCGCCGATCTGCGCCGCGCGACGCCGGACGTCGAATCTCTCTGGGGCCAAGCATTCGGCGCGGTCTATTCGCCCAGGCTGGAAGTGTTCGATCTGGCGGATCGACTGCGGGCAGCCGGCTATAAGACGGCCCTGCTCTCGAACACCGAGACCGCCGCGATGGAATTCTTCGCCGAACTCCATCCCGGTGTGTTCGACGCGACGGTGTTCTCCTGCGCTGAGGGTACGTTCAAGCCCGAACGGCAGATCTACGAGATCGGGGCGCAGAGGCTCGGGGTGACACCGGCGTCGTGCGTGTTCATCGACGACAAGCAGGTGTTCGTGGACGGTGCGAGCGCGGCGGGAATGCAAGGCATCCTGTATACGGACTTCGCCCAGCTCTACGAATCCCTCAGGCAATTAGGTGTGGAAGCGAGCTGAGCGATGAATCTGGCGCAACTACTGACGCAGAAACCGGTGCTGCTGCTCGACGGCGCGATGGGCACGCAACTGGACCAGCGGGGCCTGATGTCACGCGCGCGGAACAATCTCGACGCGCCCCAGGCCGTGCTGGAGATCCATCAGGCATACAGCCAGTGCGGGTGCGATGCCCTGACAACCAACACCGCCACGATGAATCGCGTGTATATCGAGACGCATAACGTCGACGTCTCCGTCCGGGACATCAATCGCGCCGGCGCACAACTGGCCGATCAGGCTGTCGGGTGTGGTCAATACATCCTCGGCAACCTCAGCTCGACCGGCAAACTGCTCCAACCCTACGGCGACTACACCGAAGCCGAATTCTACGCCGCGTTCCAGGAACAGGCCGAAGTCCTGGCCGAGGCGGGCGTCGACGCCCTGCTCATCGAGACCATGTTCGATCTGCGTGAGGCCCGCTGCGCGGTCCGGGCCTGCAAGGAGAATACGCCCCTGCCGGTACTCGCCTGCATCGCGTTCCAAACGGAGGACAAAGGCGGGCGCACGATGATGGGCGATACGGCCGAGCAGTGCGCCGCACAATTGACCGAGGCAGGCGCCGACGCCGTCGGGGCCAACTGCGGCGACCTCGATCCCGGTCAGATGGCCCAGGTCGTCGCGCTGTTCAAGGCCAGCACCGCCCTGCCGATCATCGCGCAGCCTAACGCCGGCAAGCCCAGGCTCGTGGACGGCAAAACCGTCTTCGATATGGCGCCGGGCCCGTTCGCCGAAGGCATCGCGCAGTGCATCGAGGCCGGGGCGCGCATCGTGGGAGGCTGCTGCGGGACGACGCCCGCGCACATCAGAGCCATTGCCGAAATGACCAGGACCATGTAACCATCAGTGCAGGAGCGCCACTACCGCAGTGAACCACCATTTGGTCATCCTGAAGAAGCCGTATCTGGACTTGATCCTGAGCGGAGAAAAGACGATCGAATCGCGACTGACCAAGGGCAAAACCGCCGCGTATGGACGCGTGCAGGCCGGTGACCGGCTCTTTCTCAAAGCCAGCGGCGGTCCCGTTCGTGCCACGGCCACGGTCGCCAACGTGAAGTACTACCCGAATCTCACGCGGCCGCAGATCGTTGAGATCAAGCAGCGGTATGGACGCCAGATCGGCGGCAGTGACGCGGTATGGGAAATGCTGATGGATCGCAAGTGTGGATTCCTGGTCTGGCTGGGCGACGTGCGACCCATCAAACCGGTGCGTATCGAGAAGAAAGACTGGCGGGCCTGGGTCATCCTGACCCCAGAAAAGGATTTCGGCCTTTTGGCAGAGAACGCCGCACACCAAGACTGACATCGTTTGAAGGCAGAGGCACGGTAAGGACGCAACGAATGGCCAAGGAAGAATTGCAGCGTGGGTTCGGTCTGTCCACGGCGACGTATGTGGTGATCGCCAGCATGGTGGGGACGGGAATTCTCGTCTCGCCCGGCTATATGATGGCGTCGCTGGGCAACTATCCGGTCATCCTCGCGCTGTGGGCACTGGGTGGACTGCTGGCGCTGTGCGGGGCGTTGTGCGTGGCGGAACTGGCGGCCGCGTTGCCCCGGGCCGGCGGCGAATACGTCTATCTGCGCGAGGCCTACGGACCGATGCCGGCGTTTCTCTCGGGCTGGACCTCGTTCTTTCTCGGGTTCTCGGCGCCGCTGGCAGTGGCCGGTTATATCGCGGCGTTGTATCTACTGACGCCCTTCGGACTGGCCGAGCAACAGAGCGGCTATCGCATCCAGATCGTCGCCGCGGTCATTATCGCAGTGATTACCGTGCCCAATCTGATCGGCCATCGCCAATCCGCCTGGACACAGAATCTCACCACGGTGCTCAAGTTCGGGCTGTTCGTGGTCCTGGTCGCGGCGGGATTTCTGTTTGGCAAGGGGCAGTTCGCCAACATCGCAGCAGGCCAGCCGTTGGAGAACGTCGGTTTCGAGACCGCAATGACGCAGTTGTTCTACGTCATGTTCGCCTACAGCGGATGGAACGCAGCCAGCTACTTGGCGGGCGAGGTGCGGGACCCGGCCCGCGTCCTGCCCCGCTCGCTGGTGCTCGGCGCCGGATCGGTGATCCTCTTGTACCTGGCGGTCAATCTCGTCTTCGCGTACGCGGTGCCACTGGCCAATGTGGGATTCGACAATGCCGAGCGCGTCCCGCAACTGGCCGTCGCGAACCTCTTCGGCCCGCGGGCTGCCGGCGTTTTCTCGGTCGTGCTGGGCCTGGCGTTCCTGGCCACCGTCAGTGCCTTCATTATCACGGGCCCCCGCGTTTACTACGCCATGGCCAAGGACGGACTGTTTCCCTCCATCGCCGGGCGCGTCAGCGCCAAGGGCCGGGTCCCCACTTATGCGATGCTCCTGCAAAGCGTCTGCGCGATCATCATCCTATTCGTGACGGACTTTCAGAATCTGTACAAATATGCCTCGGTCGGGCTGTCGCTTTTCGCCCTGCTGTTCATCAGCGCGCTCTACGTGCTCCGCTGGCGCCGCCCGGAGATGGAACGACCGTTTCGCGTGCCCGGCTATCCGCTCGTCCCGGCGATCTTCCTGGTCGTGACCCTCTTCATGGCGGTGTTTGCCTTCAAGCAATGGCGCGTGCCTTCGGCCTATAGCTTGGGCAGCATCTGCCTGGGCATCCCGGCCTACTACATATGGTCGTCAGTGTGTCACCGGAACAAGATCTAGGGACAGACACGGCGCACACAGAATTTGGGCAGGTGAGGGATTAGCGCAGGTGACGGTGCAATCGATTCGAGGGGCGAGACGATTCTAGCGGCAGTCGCGCGGCAGGAACACGTCGTCGGGAGAAATGTTGAAACGGCGGCAAAGCGCCTCCAGCAAAGCTTCCAGACGTTTGAGCTGGTAATCCGTCGGCAAGGCGGAAACGCCATTGCCGATGAGGCAGATGCGAATCGTGCGCTCGGCACCCCGCTGGGCCTGCCAATTCTCGGTGGTCTGGATCTCGCCATCGCTGGCGCCGACGCCGTTGCAGAGAACGAAGTGGCAATTGATGTCCGCAGCACTGCGTAGTCCGCTGGCGGTCGCCAGACGTCCGATGTTACCGCCCTGGGTCCCACTGAAGAAAATCTTGATCCGGTCCCACCGCTCGGCGGACTGCCGAGCCTCGGACCGCAAGGCATGATCGATGGTATCGAGTCGATAGTAGGTGGACAGGCAAAACGGACCTGCCGAAGGCGGGTTGTTACCGAGGGCCATCAGGACCACCGCGCCGACCGTCATGGAAATCAGCAGCGCTGCAAGAACTTTGACTACCCTTGGTTGGTTCGACATAGGCTTAGGACCACTTCCGATACGGCGGCCGGTGGCATATTGCCCCACTTGCTGCAAATTCAACAGTTCCCCGGAATGGGCACGCCTGTTACATACCACTACATCGACCCTTACCAAGCTACTACTTCAAAAATTGACGAAATTTGCCCAGTCCAACATCAATCGTGAGGCCGTGACATTTCGAGCGGCGATCATACCATACCTAAGCACAGGAGTCCAAGTGGTAAATCGAGTCCAGCGAACATCTTGACCATGCCGATATACAAGACTATACTGCGCGCGCATCGTGCGTGCGCCTCGCACTCGGCAGCGTACGGCTCAGAACGCCGCAGCGCTCGATTTCATCGACGCGCCGCGCGCTTGGTCCGCGAAAGAAAAGGAGAACGATAGTGTCACAATGGCGAGACTTATCGGCGGACGAGATCGCACAATTGACGCAACAGGGCTGTGCCTGCGCCGACTGGTCGCGGGTGCAGGTAGCCGAAGGCTTCCGCCCCGAGCGCGTTTGCGCGGTGCACTTTTACGGCGACGTCAAGTTGGGCGCGTTCACCAAGGAGGTTTCTTTCTTCGGCGGCGTTTCCAAACCGGCCGGCCTATCCCACGCGACGATCCACAATTGCGTGGTGGGTGATAACGTTTACATCAGCCACGTCCGAAACTACATCGCCAATTATGTGATCGAAGACGACGCCGTGATCGACAACATCGATCTGCTGGCCGTGGAGGGCCAGAGCACGTTCGGCAACGGGATCGAGATCGGCGTGGTAAACGAAGCCGGCGGTAGAAAGATCCCCATTTACGATCGCCTCTCGGCGCACACGGCCTACATCCTGGCCTTCTATCGTCACCGGCCTGAGGCCGTCGCCAGACTCAAGCACATGATCGCCGGCTACACCGCTTCGGTGACCTCGGCCATGGGACGCATCGGTCGGGCAGCCCGCATCGTCAACTGCCGCTTGCTGAAGAACGTCAAGATCGGACCGGCCGCCGTCGTCGAAGGCGTCAACCGGCTGGAAAACGGTTCGGTCAACAGCAGCCCCGAGGACCCGGTTTATATCGGACCTGGCGTATACGCCGAGGATTTCATCGTCTGTAGCGGCTCCCGGATCACCGACGGGACCATCATCTGCGAGTGCTTCATCGGCCAGGGCACCGTTCTGGCCAAGGAATACTCCGCGGAAAGCTCCGTCTTCTTCGCCAATTGCGGCGGTTTTCACGGCGAGGCCTGCGCGATCTTCGCCGGCCCGTATACCGTGACCCACCACAAATCCACCCTGCTGATCGCCGGGCTGTTTTCGTTCCTCAATGCCGGCAGCGGCACCAACCAGAGCAACCATTGGTACAAGCTCGGGCCTGTACACCAAGGGGTGGTCGAGCGCGGCAGCAAAACGGGCAGCGATTCGTACATGCTCTGGCCCGCCAAGGTCGGCGCGTTCACCGTGGTGATGGGCCGCCACTACCGCAACTCCGATACGTCGGATCTGCCCTTCTCCTATCTGATCGAGCGAGAAGATGAGAGTATCCTAGCGCCGGCGGTGAACCTGCGCAGCGTCGGGACCGTGCGCGACGCGCGGAAATGGCCGCAGCGCGACCGGCGAAAAGACCCGCAGAAGCTGGACCTCATCAACTTCAAACTGCTCAGTCCGTTCACCATCCAGAAGATGATCAACGGCCGAGACCTGCTCCGCAAACTGCGGGAGACCTCGGGCCCGACCAGCGACTATTTCGCCTACCACAGCGTGCGCATTCCCAAGGCCTCGCTCGAGCGCGGCATCGTGTTGTACCAGACGGGCATCGACAAATTCCTCGGCAATTGCTTGCTCAAGCGCCTCGAAAGGAGGGATTTCGCGGATCTGGAGACGTTGCGCCGCATCCTCGAACCGGAGACCGACCTCGGGCCGGGGAAGTGGATCGACCTGGCCGGCATGTTCGCTCCGGAAAGGGCGGTCGAACAATTGCTCGACGACGTCGAGAACGGGCCGATCGATACGCTCGAGGCGCTGGACGGGCGGTTCGCCTTTTTGCACGAGACCTACCCGACCTACGAATGGGCGTGGGCCGTCGAGGTGATCCAGCAGCAACTCGGTAAGAGCATCGACGCCATCACCGCCGACGATGTGCTCGATCTGACCACCCGCTGGAAAGACGCGGTGCTGGAACTCGACAACTGGCTGTACGCCGATGCCAAGAAGGAGTACGCCGCCACGGCCCAGATCGGATTCGGGCTGGACGGCGACAAAGAAACGAAGCGGCATGATTTCGAGGCCGTCCGCGGCACGTTCGAGGCCGACGATTTCGTCGCGGAGATCGAAAAGCACATCGCGGCCAAGACCGAACTGGCCAAGGATCTGATCCGGCGCATCGAACGCTTGCGGCGCCAGTCGGCCGCGCCGGAACAGCACCGCGATGATCGTGAGCGCACAAAAATAGGGGGCCCGATCTAGCGGACCCCCTGATATCGTCTTCGCGGGAATCGAAAGCGGCGTACTAGTTCTCGGTCGGACCTGCCGACGGCACCGGTGCGGCATTGTCCGCATGAACGATCGTGGCCTTAGCCTTCAACGACTCGATCATCTCGTTAACGAACTGCGACTTCTTCTGGTTGGCCAGGTTCGTGAGGATCTGGACCTTGGCCTCTTCGAACGGTGTCGTACCGGCCTCTTTCTTGTCGGTGACCTTAATGATATGGTAGCCGAACTGCGTCTCCACGACGCCACTCATCTCGCCCGGCTGCAGAGCAAAGGCCGCCTGCTCGAACGGCGGAACCATCTGTCCCCTCCCGAAAAGGCCGAGATCCCCTCCTCTGGAGGCTGAAGGGCAATCCGAATGGGTCTTCGCGAGTTCGGCGAAATCCGCCCCATCTTTGAGCTGGGCCAACAGTTGCTCGGCCTCTGCCTTGGCCGTGGCTTTGACGGCGTTGGGATCGTTGGCGTCCGCCACATCCGTCTTAATCAGGATATGGCTGGCCTGTATCTGCTCCTTCACCTTGTACTCATCCGGATGTTCGTCGTAGTACGTTTGGGCCATGGCGTCATTGACGTCGATCTTGCCCGCCCACTGGGCCTCAAGATACTGCTGGCGCGCCATGTTCACCTTGTACTGTGCCAACACCTCGTCGAAGCTGCCTCCCTGGGCAACGACCATCTGCTTGAACTGATCGACCGTGATCGGTGGATTCCGCCTGGCACCCTGGGTGGCGATGGCATCGGTGACCTGCTCGTCGGTCACGGCGATATTGGCCGCTTTGACCTGTTGATCCAGCAACGTTTCCGCCACAAGATTGTTGACGATCTGCTGCCGCGCCTGTTTCTTGACCTGCTCCAGAATGTTCGGCGGCAGACTTGAGAGTTGCGCGCCGGCACGTCTCACGTAAACGTCGATCGCCCTGGCCACCTGCCCTTCGGTAATCTCCTCGCCATTGACACTGACCACCATGGCTTCGGGCGAAGGCGCCGGCGCTGGCGCGGGAGCAGGCGCTGCGATCGGCGCTTCCGTCGGCATTTGCGGCGCAGCGGGTGACTCTACCGCCGCCGAGGGCACCGCCTCGTTCGCATCCGGCGCCGGCGGGGCCTGCTCGCTGCAACCAACCACACCAACGATGAACAGGACGGATAAGCACCAGGCCATGATTGCACGGCCTCGGTTTGCATGCTCTGCAACTGTCTTCATAAACATCTCCAGATTAGGAACTCGTTCTAGGCTCGTTGGCGATCATTATCGGCTTTACCCCGCCAGAGAAAGGCCAAACCGTCATTATTTCACAATGCCGCGGCCAAGTCAAACAATTCGCCCAGGCAGCGGCCCGGTCGGCCAGGAAGCCTCTCCGGCCTTCGGCGACCACCGACCTCAAGCGGAGAACAGGCCGTTTCCCGCCCGGAATTGGCCTTGCTGGCGATTCCGGCCCTGATTATACTACTCGGCGGAATCGCGTTTCGACTTGACTGCGGCCTCGGCCACAGCGCGATCCGAGGAGTCTTGCCAACGTAGCTCAACGGTAGAGCTCTGGTTTTGTAAACGAACCCGGTTATCCCCGCCATTTGGCAACTATCGCCCATTTCGCAGCTTACGATTTGGCATATATCGCCCAAATGGCATTATTCGCCTCGTTTGGTTGTAGCTCGGCTGTAGTTTCACGACACACACACTCCTGTTTCAAAGGGCAATGCTATCTGGCCCAAGCCTATTGCCACGCGCCACACCAACCCGCCCTCTCCGTCGGTATGCTTCAGTCTCTCGTGCCGACTCTGTTTTGTCGGTCTGCCCGCGCGCGAGCGCGCATGACATGAACCCAGGCAGCTACGCCGTAAGGGTCCGGTGGACCTTCGGAGCAGTACCGGATCAAGCTACCGCCTTTCACGAAAGGAACCACGTGAAAACTACTAAGTGCATCAAACATCGCGTCCATAGACCGCTGGCGACTGTCGCCACAGCGGTCGCGCCATCGCTCTGCTCACAGAGCGCGAAGAACCTCCCTCAATAGTCACTCTCGATTGAGACACTGATGACGAAGAAGCAACCAAGAAGATCTGACAACCATGTTGCCGGCGAGCGCTTGCCCGCCTGGCACGTATCCTACTGGAAGGAGCGATATGCCGTCGATCCCCACAACTGGCCCGCCAAGCGTGGGCTGCTGTTCGTACGCCAGGTGACGGCGCCTGTCGACACGGAGTCGACGCACTACCTCGGCCAACTTCGCGACCTGGAGTCCCTGGCCGGGGACTGGCGTCAGTATCACGTCTGGAAGAGCCTATGGGAAGACCTGCGGGCATTGACTGCCACGCAGAGCCGCATTCATCAGGGATACCTTCTCGATGAGCATCAGCAGCCGCTCAAGGAGGCCCAGATCGCCGCACGGCTGCACGCGGACCTTGAGGAGACCCGGCGGGCACTCAAGGCCCTCAGTGCGGTGAACCTGATGGAGCGTGTCCCCTTGCCGTCGTTTGGCGAAATCAAACGCGCGCAAGCAAAACAAAACGAGAGCAACGGGCAAGAGAAAGCATCTTGCGGCGCGCAAACTCGCGCAAAGAAGAAATCTTGTGCGCAAGACGACGCAAGTGTCACAAACGCTACCGTTGCAGGCGAGGCGAAAAACGGCCCTGGCGCTGTCGAAATCAGCGATTTTGGGCCGTCCGGCGGTGCGAGTGGGCCCGTTCCCGCTGCCACCCAAGGGTGTCCCCTTTTAAAGGGAAACGGCTTAAGCGGCAACGGCAATCTCAACAAGAAAGAAGAAACGACTAACGGCTCAACCGCAGGCCAAGGTCAAGCCGAGCGCAACGCAAGCCAAGCCCAGGGCGAAGCACCAGACAAGCCGAGCCCACCCACCACCCAGCCGATCAAGCCGAAAGGAGCCGAGCAGGAGGGGGTGGCAGATCCCGTCCGACATACGGGTACGAAGCCCCCTCCACCCTCGCTTAACACGCCTGCGGGAACCATAGCCGCTGTCACACCGGTGGTCTGCAAGCTCCGGATCTTCGCGGTGGCCAGCCCACCTGCGATGTCCCGGGAAAACGATCACCAGTGGACGAGCGATACAAGGTGTGAAATGAAAGGGCACTGAATGAGGTAACACCATGTAACATAACATGTTAAGACTACACGATACTACTTGACCAGAATTCGTCGTGCGACATCTTGGCTGAAACCAATGCACACAACCCTCCGTCCGAATGGAACTTACGTCACGGGTCCTTCCTGGCGACAGTCTCCAGGCGGTTCAGGGCGGGGCCGGTTTGGCGGGCTTATATAGTTTATTTCTGCGGCGTTCCTTCAGCCATCACCTACCTTGAAATGACTTGCGCGCGGAGGCTGTGCGAGAAACCGCAGCGGAGACAGGGACTCGTCCGAATGGCGGCCCATTGAGCAGCATGATGTCAGGTTTTCCATGGGGCTCGGGTGATGCGTAGGGATAAGGTATGATGCCGTTCACGACGAAGTGCGCAGGGTTCCAGCCGGCCGGGGCGTTTGGCATTGACGTGACAGGCGATCTCGGCCACCATGGCTTGGTAGATCCAAGGACCTAAGCTAAGGGCGTATGGCCTGAGGCGGAACTGGACGTGATGGTGGCGCGGATCGCGTGAACGAAGCTGAGCCGCAGCGTATCTTCGATGCCGACTTCAGCCATCGCCCCCCGACACCTTATGAATTACGGCGTGGGTCGAAACAACAACACAGAGACACGAAGCATAGTGCCATAAGAGATCCGTTCTTGAACTGGTTGTGTGTGGCTGTGAGATGCTTAGGCCGTACAGTGTGTCATAGGTGCGGATCATGAATCAGAATTCCCGGAGATATCTGATTGAGCCGGAAAGCCACAGAGAATCTAAAAAAGACCATGGATCTACAGAATGGTCTGGATTTGTTAGCTCTCGGCAGTCATCAAATGCGCTCGCCAGTGGTGGCGGCCCCCAGTCTGCTGCAAACGGTGTTGGGGGGGTATGCCGGCCCACTGACGGAACGTCAGCGAGATCTGCTGAACAAGGCAGACCAGCGATGTGGCCAGGCGGAAAGAGCCGTTCACCAACTGCTGGCGATTACCCGACTCCAACGGGGTCAAGAAGCTCCGTTTCCGCTTGAGGAAGCCGCTGACCTGGGCCGGCGAATCGTCGAGCAACATGGGGCGCAAGCTCAAGAGCGTAAAATCGACCTGACAGTTCGGGCCGGCGGCATGAACGGTCATATCCCGGTAGGAGAGGCATTATTTGCGGAGATGATACAGGCCCTTCTGGAGAATGCCTTCAAATACACACCCGATCATGGCTCAATCCGATTGTCTCTGACCACGGACGAAACCACGCTTATACTGGCGGTAGCCGACTCCGGCATTGGCATTCCCGAGGACATGCGCAAGAAGGTGTTCAAACCGTTCGTGCGTACAAGCCATGCCAATGACTCATCGCGGCCGGGAACCGGACTGGGCCTGGCCCTGGTGCGAGCGATTGCCACCTCTGTCGGAGGTAACGTTCGAGCCGCCAAAGCCAATCTGGGGGGCGCTGAGATCGTGATATCTTTGCCGTTAGCGAAGAGTCAACCGCAGCCAAATGGAGGAGAAGATCGAATGAGCAAACCATTACGCGTCGTGATTGTTGGTGGGGTCGCCGCCGGCCCCAAAGTTGCCTCCAAGATCATTCGTCTCTGCCAGGACGCCGAAGTAACCATCATCGAGCAAGGCAGACTCCTATCCTATGCCGGCTGTGGCCTGCCTTACTACGTTTCCGGCGTGGTTAAGGACCAGAAGGACCTGATGTCCACGCCGGTCGGTACGGTACGTGACCCAGTCTTCTTTCAAAACGTCAAGAACGTTAGAGTCTTCAATCAAACGGAGGCCACTGAGATCGATCGGGCGGGCCGGCGCCTTCGTGTGCGGGATTTGGTGCGGGGAGAGGAATCGTGGCTTGACTATGACAAGCTCGTGCTCGCGACCGGGGCAAGACCAGTCGTTCCACCGATTCCCGGTACTGACCTGGACAACGTATTTACGCTTCAGGGCGTGCATGACGCGGAGGGCATCCGCGCCGCGCTGGCTCAGGAGAAAGCACGAGACGTGGTCATCGTCGGTGGCGGTTTGATTGGGGTGGAGATTGCCGAGGCTTTGGTTCAGCACGGTTGTCGCGTGACGATCGTCGAGATGATACCTCAGGTTCTACGCATTTTGGACCCGGATATGGTTCAGTTGGCCGAACAGCATATGGAATCGCATGGCGTCCGGGTGCTGACGAATACGAAAGTCGAAGCGATTGAAGGTGACGGAACTGTCGCGGCCGTGCAGACCACCGCGGGACACATCCCGGCCGATATGGTGGTATTGGCCATTGGCGTGCGTCCCAACGTGACCTTGGCCGAGGGCGCCGGCTTGGAAATCGGCGTCACAGGCGCCATCAAGGTCGACGATCGCATGCAAACCAGCGATCCGGATATCTACGCGGCAGGTGACTGCGTTGAGTGCACGGATCTGATGACGGGCAAACCTTGCTTCGTACCCCTGGGTTCCACGGCCAACAAACAGGGCCGGGTCGCTGCGGTCAACATCTGCGGCGGGGAAGACCACTTTCCAGGTGTGTTGGGTAGCACGGTCTGCAAGGTGTTCGATTTCTGCGTGGCCCGAACCGGTCTGAGCCAATCGACGGCTGAAAAACAGGGCTATGACGTTGTCACAGCTTGGGTCCCGGCCCCAGACAAGGCGCATTTCATGCCCCAGGCCAAGCTGTTGATCTTGAAGTTGATGGCTGATCGTAAGACCAGGAAACTGTTGGGGGCTCAAGCCGTGGGCCCCGGCGCCGGTGACAAACGCATCGATGTGGTGGCCATGGCCTTGATGGCGGGCATGACCGTCGATCAACTGGCCAACGCCGACCTGTGCTATGCGCCCCCGTTTTCCCCGGCCATGGACAACATCATCACGGCTGCCAACGTCGTGAGAAACAAGGTCGACGGTTACATGGACGGGATCATCCCCGCCGAGGTGCATCGGATGCTGGAAGAGAAGCGGGATTTCACGTTCCTGGATGTCCGTTCCCCCCAGGAATACGAGCAGGTCCACTTGCCTGGCTCAATGCTGATTCCCCTGGGCTCTTTGCGGGGGCGGCTTGAAGAGTTGCCCAAGGATAAGGAGGTCATCACGTTCTGTAAGATTTCGCTACGGGAATACGAAGCGGCTTTGATTCTCAAGGCGGCGGGTTTGGAGAAGGTCCGTGTTGTGGATGGCGGCGTGGCCATGTGGCCGTTCCAGAAGATCGCATAGAAATGGAGATTTGTTGAAATGACGCTGTTTAAGAACGCTATACGTTGCGTGATGGGGAAGCCGGCTGTTACGACGATGAGTGGTGCAAAAGAAACGGAAATCGGACCACCCGCTGAATATGGCGGCCGGCCCGATACCCTCAACCCGGAGGAGTTGTTCGTTGCTTCGATCAATAGTTGTCTGATGTTGGTGTTTTACCATTTCGCTGAAAAATCCAGGGTCGTTATTGAATCCTACGAGGCGGACGCTGAGGGAACCGTCGAGAAGACCCGAAACGGTCTGCGTTTCACGAAGGTAAGCGTCCAAGTCAAAGTCAAGATTGAGGCGGCAGACGTCGCTGGCAAGCTGCATGAACTGGCTGAGCTGGCGGAGAAGTTTTGCTTGGTCTCTAACTCGGTGACTTGCCCTGTGACGTACGATGTCAGCGCCGCCTAGGATTAGGTTCGAACAGAACAGAATTCTCTGCAACAGAAGGAACATGAAAGAGATTCCGTGCCGTCTCTCGTGAACAAAGTTCTGGATGTCAGCGCCGCCTTAGGCCTCTACGACTGGTGGGCCAGGAGCAGTCTTGGTGAAGTCCATGACACTGTGGTCGAGTTGGCCAACCTGCATGGAGGCGAGGAAATCCTCGACGTCGGCTGCGGCACCGGGATTCTTAGTTCCCGCTTAGCCCAGGCATCAGATGGAATCAAGGTCTGCGGCTTAGACGCCGGCTCGCACATGATCAAGGCGGCCGCGAATAGAGTGCAAAGGCATCGTCATCAGGTAGAATACCGAGTTGGAACTGCAACGCATTTGCCCTATTCCGACGGGCGCTTTGACATAGTCGTGTCCTGTCTGCTGCTTCATCTTCTGCAGGATACTGAAAAAGAGTTGGCTCTCCGCGAAGTTTTCAGAGTCCTTAAGCCCGGCGGCAGATACGTATGCGCGGAATTTGAAACAGTTCCTGTCGGATTACTCCAAAGACATTTGTCAGCATATCCGAGCGCTTTGATCGAAACCATAGGTTTCGACGTCGACGCGCGGTTGGCCGGCCCTTCGATTACGAAGCGTCGTCCCGTTGTCTATCGAGCGCTGGCCAAACCATAAGCGGACAGTACGGGATGCAACACGTTGTCTGGATATGAACGCCGCGACCTGGCGGATCAACCATCAGTGAACGAGAAAGTCCCGGCCAACGTAGAAAAGCGGTATAATGCCGGGTGTCGCTGCAATGATACCCCGCGGACTTCCTGACGGGCGACCATCGCTCTTCTGGGGATATGTATGTTCGCAAGATGCCTGCGGTGATGGCATGAGGTGATTTTGATGGACTTTCTTTCGTACGATGGCCGGGACATTATTCTAGACAGCGTCGCCGACGGCGTCTTCACGATCGACCAGAACTGGCAGGTGACTTCCTTCAACCGCGCCGCCGAAGATATTACGGGCATCAAGCGCGAGAAGGCCCTCGGGCAGCGCTGCAAGGACATCCTCAAGGCGGATGTGTGTGAGAGCGATTGTGCGCTGCGTCAGACGATGCAAACCGGGCGCCCGGTGATCAACAAGCCGGTCCATATCGTCGACGCCCAAGGCCGGCGCAAATCGATCACGATCTCCAGCGCCCTGCTCAAGAATCGCGAAGGGCAGGTCATCGGAGGGGTGGAGACCTTCCGGGACATGACTGTTGTTGAAGAACTGCGAAAGCAGTTGCAGAAACAGTATTGCTGTGAAGACATCATCAGTCGCAGCCACAAAGTGCAGCAGCTTTTCGACGTCTTACCACGGGTGGCCGAGAGCGACTGCACGGTTCTGATCGAAGGCGAGACCGGGACTGGGAAGGAACTTTTCGCTCGTGCCCTTCACAGTCTCAGCCTCCGGCGGAAGAAGCCATTCGTTGCCGTCAACTGTAGCGCGCTGCCCGACACGCTATTGGAATCGGAGCTGTTCGGCTACAAGGCCGGCGCCTTCACGGACGCGAAAAAGGACAAGCCGGGCCGGTTTGCACTCGCTCAGGGCGGGACGCTGTTTCTCGACGAAATCGGTGACATTCCTCCAGCCGTACAGGTCCGGTTGCTGCGCGTGCTCCAGGACAAGACGTATGAACCGGTGGGCGGCGTCGGCACCGTCGAAGCTGATGTTCGGGTGGTCACCGCGACCAATAGGAACCTGTCCAGACTCGTGGATGAAGGCAGTTTTCGCAGGGACTTGTTTTATCGTATCAATGTCGTTCGCTTTGAGCTCCCACCGCTGCGCGAGCGTAAGGAAGACATTCCTCTGCTGGTCGATCATTTTATCGCTCGCTTCAACGCGCTCTACGGCAAGGATATCTGTTGTGTCAGCAACGATGTCATGGCCGCACTTCTGGCCCACGATTTTCCCGGCAACATTCGTGAACTGGAAAATATCATCGAGCACTGTTTCGTATTGTGCCACAGCGAACTCATAGAGAGCCGGGATTTGCCTGATTTCCTTGGCAAGGATGGACGAAGGGCCGGAGAGGACCTGCGAGGGATCACAACGCTCAGGCAAATGGAGAAACTCATGATCGAGCAGGCGTTGCGGCGTCACCAGGGCAACCGGGCCGCCGCGGCCCGGGAACTCGGCATCAATCCGAGCACACTCTTTCGCAAGCTCAAAACCCTGCAGATCGACACCTGATTTCCACACCAGAAAGGGCGCACCTCAAGTCTAACACACCGAAAACCGTTGCAAATTGCGTCGTCACACCAAAGCCATACAGTCGCATAATGCAATGACCGCTGCTCTCCTCCCCCTACTTCTTATTTTATCTTACTTTCGTAAGTAATTCCTATAGAGTCGTTTACAACGACTGAGCCTTATGGCTGGGCGTATTGGCACGCTCCTTGCAACAACACATAGTTAGGAGGTCGCTCGGTTATGAAGCTGGCGATACCAATTTGGGAAGGTCGGGTTTCAAACGTGTTTGATTTTGCCCACCAGGCCGTGATCGTTGAGTTCAGCGATGCCAAAGAGTTGGCCTGTTCGAAAGTGGCCCTTTCGGGGCAAGGTCCGGCCCGTGTTGTCAAACTCAGGCAACTGGGTATCGACACGTTGATTTGCGGGGCGATCTCCCGCGTGTCGGCGTCGTGGGCCTCAGCCTGCGGCATTCGATTGTTTCCTTATGTGACCGGCAGTGTCGACGAGGTGATCGAGGCGTTCAAGAATGAGCAGCTTGGCTCCGAACGGTTTGTTTTGCCTGGTGGCTGGCCAGGCGTGCAGAGGCCCCTTCGGTGCCGGCCGGGTTGGCACGGCCGACGACGTGGTCACAGGGGTATGACAAGGTAATGGTATTTCGTCCCGGGCGGCGCACACCGACCGGGACGGAGTCTGGAGACAGAGAGTATGAAGATAGCGGTAACAGCGCAAGGACCAGAATTGACGAGCGATGTGGACACGCGTTTCGGCAGGGCCAAGTGGATCGTCGTGGTGGACACGGATACGGGCGAATCGCAGGCGCACGACAACAAGGTGAACCTGACCCTGGCGCAGGGCGCCGGGATTCAAACCGGGCAGAACGTTGCTAATTTGGGCGTCGAGGCCGTTATCACCGGCAACGTTGGTCCGAACGCGTACAAGACGCTGGCCGCCGGCAAGGTTCAGGCTTTCCTTGTTTCCGGTGGAACTGTTGAGCAGGCGGTTGCGGCGTTCAAACAGGGACAGTTGCAGGAGGTACAACAGGCCAATGTAGAGGGGCACTGGATATGAGCCCTGCTGGCACGAGCATATCACGGTATCTTGCCGTCGCGCAGGATTGATTGCGCCGGGAGACGTATTCTATGCAAACCTATTTGGATTGCTTTCCCTGTTTCGTGCGGCAGGCGTTGGACGCGGCACGATTCGCCACGGATGATGAACAGATCCACACACGGGTGGTCCAAGAGGTCCTTTACCTGGCCGCCCGGATGGATACGCACCAGCCGCCGCCGGTCATCGGTCAGCATGTCCATCGCTTGATCCGCAAAATCACCGGGCAAGAAGACCCGTATGACGAGCAGAAGCGTCGGTCGAACGAATTGGCCCTACGGCTCTATGCCGAGCTGGAACAGGACGTGGAAGAAGCTGCGGATCCGTTGGAGGCAGCGGTAAGGCTGGCGATTGCGGGCAACATTCTGGATTTCGGGGTCAACAGTTCCCTGGACTACGCCCAGGCCGAGCAGGTCATTAACGCCTCGCTGGACACGGACTTCGACGGACAGGAATTGTCCGCCTTCGCGGACTGTGTGGCGCAGGCCCGGGACATCCTCTATTTGGGCGACAACGCCGGGGAAGTTGTCTTCGACCGTGTTTTGATCGAGCGGCTGCCCTGTGACAAAGTGACCTTCGTGGTGAAGGGATCACCGGTCATTAACGATGCGACGATGGCCGATGCCGAGGCCGCTGGACTGACCGACTTGGTGGAGGTCATTACGAACGGCTCCGACGGGCCGGGGACAATCTTGCCGACTTGTTCACCCCAGTTTCGCGAGCGCTTTGCCCGGGCCGATTTGATCATCGCCAAGGGCCAGGGCAACTATGAATCTCTCAGCGAAGTCGACAAATCCACATTCTTCATCCTGAAAGCAAAATGCCCCGTGATCGCCAGAGATCTCGACTGCGCGATTGGTGAAATGATTCTGCGTCGCAGCGACACGTTCGGAACCGGATTCATTGCCGAAGATGAGGAGACAACCCATGCCAGGCTTTGATGGTACGGGACCTCAAGGAAAAGGGCCACTGACGGGAAGAGGTTTGGGTTACTGCGTACTGCGGGAATCCGGCGGCAGCCCGGATCGGATTGAGGGCTGGGCCGGTATCGACGGTGTCCGCGTGGCAAATGCGAACCTCGACAGCGCAAAACAGGAAAAGGAGGTGATTCAGATGCCTTTTGGAGATCGAACGGGTCCTGCCGGTATGGGGCCCATGACGGGAAGAGCGGCTGGTTTCGGTGCGGGCTTCCCCGTGCCCGGCTATAGGAATCCAGGTGATGCCGTAGGATATAGGGTTCCATATAACATGCCTCCGTCCAGTTACCGTCCTGGATACGGAATTCCGTATGCTGGCCGGCTGGGCCGGTGGTTCAGGCGAGGCTTGGGCTTTGCCCGGGGTTTCGGTTACGCCCGAGGTTTTGGCTTCGGGCGGGGCCGGCGCGGCGGTCGCGCCCGATTCGGCTACCGATGGTGAGTATTTGACTCCAGACCCGTGGAAAGGATGGTTGTCATGCCAAGAGGAGATGGTACAGGTCCGACAGGACAAGGTCCCGGCACGGGACGCGGATTGGGGCGCGGTCAGGGGCAAGGTCGAGGTCGCATGGGCGGTCCGTTTTCGGCCGGCGCGGGCGGGATTTGCATATGTACGCAATGCGCCTACAAAGCGGCCCACGTCGCCGGACAACCCTGCCTTCAGAGAACGTGCCCCAAGTGCGGTGCACCGATGACAAGATTGTAGGCCATAATATGAAAGGAGATTGATGATGCCAGGTGGTGATGGAACAGGTCCCGCCGGAATGGGACCCATGACAGGTCGAGCGGCTGGTTTTTGCGCGGGCTATCCCACAGCCGGCTACATGAATCCGGTCGGTGGCGGAGGCTATTGGGGCTGGGGCCGAGGCCGGGGCGGCGGTTGGGGTCGGCGCAACTGGTACTATGCGACCGGTCTACCGTTTTGGGCCCGGGCACCGCAAGGTTTTGTCGGTGCCACGAGCCCCGAGCAAGAGCGCGAGTCGCTGAAGCAGCAGTCACAGTACCTCCAGGATTCGCTCGACGCGATCAATCGGCGTATCGAAGACTTGGAGAAAGAGAAGGCCCGATAGCGGAACTTCGGGCGGACCGCGCCGGGAAGGACGAGCGTGTGCCTTCCCGGCATGTCCGTCGAGCAATCGGAGACGTTGCTGATGGAGGCCGAAAATGGACAAGCCTCTTCTTAAGAATTGCCGAGCGTGTGGCACCGAGATCAGCCGGTACAGTCCTTTTTGTCGCAACTGCGGCCATCCGCAGGGCTCGAATCTGATCCTTGGCCTGCTGATTTTGTTTTTGCTCGCTCTGCTGAGCTCTTATATCGCTTTCATGATCTACTGTGCTTGTCACGCGGAGCGATTTGTAGGGCCGTAAGAGCTGAGCTGTTCGCTGACCGACCGCTCACCGGCTGTGTAACGACCGAGAAGACGATCCGTGGTGATCGAGGGGGTTCGACGATGCCATTGTTTGAATACAAGTGTAAGAAATGTGGTCAGACGACCGAGTTCCTCGAGAGGGGTTCCGGTCACAATTGTCATGTGTGCCCCGAATGCGGCGGCACCGATCTGCAAAAACTCTTCTCCACATTCTCGACGGGACGGAGCGATTCGAAAGCCGGCGGTGCCGGTTCCTGTCCCACGGGAACGTGTCCACTGAGTTAGAGGGGAATACCCATGAAAGTCGCCGTGACCTGTACGGGACCAACACTGGACGACCAGGTAGAAGTGCGTTTTGGACGATGTCCGTATTTCCTCGTGGTCGATACGGAGTCCATGGAGTTTGAGGCCGTGGAGAACCCCAATATCGCTCTCGGGGGTGGAGCCGGGATTCAGTCGGCGCAGATGATGGCCGAAAAAGGCGTCAGCCATGTCCTAACGGGCAATTGCGGTCCCAATGCGTTCAATGTCTTCGGACAAGCGGGTGTCGGTGTGATTGTCGGTATTGCGGGCCGGGCACGTGACGCGGTGGAGCAGTTCAAGGCCGGTACGTTCTCGTCGGCCAGCGCCGCGAACGTGCAAAGCCACTTCGGCATGGCAGCGGGTGTGCCACCAGAGGCGGCTTCGAGCAACAATCCCGCCGGTCCTGCGATAGGGATGCCAGGCATGGGCATGGGTGGTGGTCGTGGCATGGGTGGTGGCCGTGGCATGGGTGGTGGTCGCGGTATGGGTGGTGGTCGTGGTATGGGTGGTGGTCGTGGTATGGGCGGTGGTCGCGGTATGGGCGGTGGCCGCGGCATGGGCAGAGCGATGCCCGGAACCGGGAGTTTCGGCACGCCCTTGCCGGAGCCTTCGGACGATTTGCAGGACTTGAAAGAGCAGGCCGAGAGGCTTAGGCAGGAAAAGCTGGAGCTCGAGAGCCGGATCGCCAGGCTGCAAAGCGATCGCAGAGCTGTAGCCTCGATTCAGAAGGAGAAATGCACGGGCTGTGGCGTTTGCGTTGGCGTCTGCCCCGTCGGCGCAATTCGAATCGAGCAGCGACTCGCCGTGGTAGATGCAGGCCGCTGTACGGCTTGTGCGGCCTGTCTCTCCCAATGTCCCAACCAAGCGATCATCATCGTACCGTATGAGGCCTGATGGACACGGCGGTTGTAGTCACTGGCACGAAACAGAACAATACCAGCACATTCTCCTTGGGGTGCCAAGGCGATCAAGCCCCCACGGGAAGAAACAAGATAGCGCCGATTCCTAACAGTATGGAGATGGGTTAATGCAGAGTACAGAGCATAAGGCTACGGAGATTGAAGTGGGCTTTCATCCGGACGGGTACCGGATCGACAAGACGGCCGGGCCGATGAATCGTTACACAAAGTGGGAGATTCATTCAGGGGATCGGTGGACACATCCTACACCGGTCTGTTTTGATTCACTGCCGGTCAGCGGTTGGTTCAAAACCGATGGATTCGACTGGGACGAAGCGGACGGAGGGCATTCTGCATGAAGATCGCCATCGCTAGCGGCAAGGGAGGAACCGGCAAGACCACGATCGCCACGAACCTGGCCATAGCGCTGGCCCGAGCGGGCCGGCACGTACAATATCTCGATTGTGACGTCGAAGAACCCAATGGCCATATCTTCCTGAAACCACACATTGAAATGACGGAAGAAGTCACGGTAGGGGTTCCGCAAGTCGATGCAGCCAAATGCACCGGATGCGGTCGCTGTGGTGAGCTTTGTCAATACAGCGCCATTGTCTGTGTCAAAGGGCAGGTGATGACCTTTGAACAGCTTTGCCACTCCTGCGGCGGTTGCATGGCAATTTGTCCGGAGTCCGCCATTACGGAGAGGCCGCGTAGGGTTGGTGTGGCTGAATTTGGTCACGTCGATGGCGTAGCCTTCGGCCATGGCAAACTGGATGTCGGTGTCATCCAGACGCCCTCCCTCATTCGCCACGTGAAAGATCACGCTGAGAATGACACCATCGTTATTCTCGACGCGCCACCCGGGACTTCTTGCCCCGTGATCCAAGCGGTCAAGGACGTGGATTTCGTGCTGCTGGTTACCGAGCCGACGCCGTTCGGCCTGAACGATCTGGAACTGGCCGTAGGGATGGTCCGGGAATTGAAACTCCCCTTTGCCGTGGCCATCAATCGCTCGGATATGGGAGATGATGGCGTGACACAGTATTGTCGCCGGGAAAGCATCGAAATCGCGATGGAGATTCCGAACGACCGGAGGATCGCCGAGGCCTACTCACGCGGCGAGATGATAGTCGATGTTTTGCCGCACTACCTGACGGAATTTTGCCTGCTTCACGAACGCGTGGACGCCTGGATAGCTGCCCGATGAGACACGATCCGGACTTCATGGCCAAAATCAATCTGGACCTGGCGGCGCGCAAAAGCGCCCGCCGGATCCTTGATGTGCGGGAAAACGCCGATCTGGACGAACTCAAGAGGGCCTATCGGATGGCAGCCATCCAATACCATCCGGATCACAACGCAAATACCGAAGAAGCCAACCGGAAGTTCGCCTTGATCAAGTGTGCCTACGAACTGCTGGCGTTCGACAAGCCGTGCGACGCTCTGTTGGAAGAAATGGACTCCTGGCCCGGTGTCCCCAAAGACGACAAATACAAGCTGGACAGTGCTTGGGGCCACTTCTGCTGGTGGCGCGAGAAATTCTTCGGATGAGGGTGCGTTGGTCAGGAGGTTGCGCATGCCGGTGTACGTCTACAAAGCAAAGGATAAGAAATGCGATTGCGAGTGCTGTAAGTCAGGCATCGAGGTGCTCCAACAACTGAACGAGCCATCCCTGGAACGGTGTCCGAAATGCGGCAGGACCGTGCAGAAGTGCCTATCCAGCTTCTCATTGGGCCTCTCTCGCTCCGGCTTGGACGACAGGGCTCGAGAGAAAGGTATGCACAAACTCAAGCGTTTGAGTGGAGGCGAATATGAGAAGGTGTACTGAGATCCCCATATTGTCTTGTCGCATGCCGCGTCAAGCCGAACGACACAGAAAAGGATGAAGTGAGGGGAATCGTTGATGAGTCGTGAGAGGACATGCACGTATGGGAACACCGTCCGGAAGGACGCAGACGAAGAAGCCGTGGTGATCTTCGGTGGAGCCGGGGAATTCGCCGTGGGTCCGGCGCCGGAGTTTGGCGGACGGCCGGAGGCGTTGAACCCGGAAGAACTGTTCGTGACGGCGATCAATGGTTGCCTGATGACGACCTTGTTCTATTTCCTGGCCAAGGCCCACATCGAACTTCAGTCCTACGAGGCATACGCCGAAGGTCAGGTCGAAAAAAACGCGGACGGATTTCAATTCGTCGGCGTGCAGATTCAGGCTACGGCCACCGTGAGAGAACCGCGTCTGGCAGAGAAGATCTGCGAATTGGCCGGGCTGGCTAAGAAGTACTGTTTGGTGTCCCGTTCCGTGTCATGTCCGGTGCACTATGATTTGCATGTCGAAATTGGTGAGGAAGGAGATTCATGAAGGAACTGGTTGTCATCAGCGGCAAAGGAGGAACGGGCAAGACCAGCATTACGGCGTCATTTGCAGCCTTGGCACACGAGGCCGTCCTGGCGGATTGCGATGTGGATGCCGCGGACCTGCACCTCGTGTTGGAACCGAGCGTGCGACAAACATCGGATTTTTCCGGCGGCAAGCAGGCGGCCATCAACGCCCAGAAGTGCATCGGGTGCGGCCGTTGTGAAGATATGTGCCGGTTCGATGCGATTCAGCACAATGGACCGAGCAACACCATTGCCGTCAAGACGTATGCCGTCGACCCGGTCTCCTGCGAAGGATGCAAGGTCTGCGTCGAATTCTGTCCCGTTAAGGCCATTGCGTTTGAGGATGCCATCAACGGTCAGTGGTTCATCTCAGAAACGCGGTTCGGGCCGATGGTTCATGCGAAACTGGGCATTGCCGAGGAGAACAGCGGCAAACTGGTGACGCTAATCCGCCAGAAGGCCAAGGAGCTGGCGACCGAACGGCAAGCCAACCTGCTCATCGCCGACGGCTCGCCAGGCATCGGGTGTCCGGTGATCGCCTCGATCACCGGAGCGGACCTCGTCTTGATCGTTACCGAGCCAACGTTGTCGGGCCGGCACGACCTCGAACGTGTGGCCGAGCTGACCGCCAGTTTTGGCATCCAGACTTTGCTGTGTGTCAACAAGGCCGATATCAATCCTGAGATGACAAATCAGATCACGGCAGGGGCCCGCAAACGCGGCATCGCGGTGGTTGGCGAGATCCCCTACGATGACGCCTTCACCAAGGCCCAGATCATGAAGGCGACGGTCCCCGAGTATACCGGCGGCGAGATCACCGAGCAGATCAAGGCTCTCTGGCGACAGGTCACCTATGCGCTCGGCTGAGTCTGGATCGCCTATGAACGAAGCGCCGACAAGCTGTTTTGACTTCGGCAAGATCGCGTCCCGCTATGACGCGTGGTATCGGACGCCGCGCGGCGCCATGTACGATCGTCTGGAAAAGAAAGCCATCGACAGCTTACTGCCGGCCACTCTCGACGGTGGCAAGCTTCTGGAGATAGGCTGTGGCACCGGACACTTCAGCGAGCACTTCGCCGGCCGCGGATTTGCCACAACCGGTGTGGATATCTCAGAATCCATGGTCGCCGTGGCACGGCAGAAGAATATCAGGAAGAGTGAGTTTCACGTGGGCAATGCGGAACACTTGCCATTTGCGGACGAGACCTTCGATGTGACGGCGGCCATTACCGCATTGGAGTTTGTATGCGATCCCGCTCGGGTGATATCGGAGATGGTTCGCTGCGTGAAGAAGCCCGGCGGACTACTCATCCTCGGTGTGTTGAACCGCTTGTCCGCCTACAACCGAACCAAGCAGCGTAAAGGTATCAGGATGTATGCTTTGGCCAGACTGCTCGCTCCTGCCGACCTGCGCGATGTCCTGAGGCCTTATGGCGCCCCGGAGATCCGAGTAACCGGGTTTGTGCCCCGAGAGGACGCGTTCATCTGGTTGTCGCCATTGCTTGAGTGGATAGGACGATTGACGGGCGATCAACACGGTGCCTTTCTTGCCGCAAAGGTGAAGTTATGAGAGTGCAGGCCGAAGTGAGCGTTTATCCATTGAGAACCAGCGAGCTTTCCGGGCCCGTCGTCACGTTCTGCGAAGTGTTGCGGTCGCACGGGTTAGACGTTCGGACGCGGTCCATGAGTACTCTTGCAGCCGGTGAATCAAGCGATTTGCTTGAAGCCTTACGGGAGGGCTTTGAGCAGTTGGCTCAAGAAAACGAAGTCGTCATGGATGTCACAATCTCCAATGCGTGCCCCACAGGGTAGAACAACACGCTGAAATCGAAAGGATGGACTTAGTATGGCTGGCAGTGCGGCTCCAAGTCAACAGAATCCGGAATATCAGAAACAAATGGAAGCGGAGCAGGCCCAAATCCGGCAACGCATGGCTCGGATCAAGTGCAAGATCCTGGTCCTGTCCGGTAAAGGTGGGGTGGGCAAGAGCACCGTCGCCGTCAATCTCGCTATCTCCCTATCCCTGGCCGGCAAGCGGACCGGATTGTTGGACATCGACATCCACGGCCCCAGCGTCCCCAAAATTCTGAACCTGGAAGGCGAAATGGTGGGCGGCATGCCCGATGCCATTTTGCCGGTGGAACTGGGCGAGCATCTCAAGGTGATGTCCATCGGGTTCCTCCTGTCGTCGGCGACCGATGCGGTGATATGGCGTGGTCCTCGAAAGTATCACATGATCAAACAGTTCCTCAAGGACGTGGAGTGGGGTGAACTGGATTTCTTGATTATCGATTCGCCGCCGGGTACGGGTGATGAACCGTTGGCGATCATCCAGCTCCTGGAGAAAGCCGACGGCGCCGTCGTGGTGACTACGCCGCAAGAGGTGGCCCTCTCGGACGTCCGCCGGGGGATCACCTTTTGCCGGCATCTGGACCTGCCCGTGCTGGGGGTATTGGAGAACATGAGCGGATTCGTCTGTCCGAAATGCGGCCAGCGCACCGACATCTTCAAGTCGGGTGGTGGCGAGAGCATGGCCGCCGCCATGAATGTGCCGTTTCTGGGGCAGATCCCGATCGATCCGCAGATCGTCGAAGCCTGCGATTCCGGGCAACCTTACGTGGACAAATATCGGCAAAGCCAGGCTGCACAAGCCTTTAGCGAGGCGGTGACACGGCTGGTTGGAGCCCATAGCAGATCTGTGACGACAACAGGTCAGAAAGGAGATCAATAGCATGCGCATAGCGATCCCTCTGGCACAAGGCCAATTGAGCCTTCACTTCGGGCACTGTGATGAATTTGCGATCGTGGACGTGAATGCCGAAGAGCAACGCGTTTCCGGAATACACACGATGGCGGCGCCGTCGCACGCGCCGGGCGTTCTGCCCCAGTGGCTTCGGCAACAAGACGTCAACGTGGTGATTGCCGGCGGGATGGGCAGCCGGGCTCAGATGCTCTTCGCCCAGAACGGAATCGACGTGGTCATTGGTGCCACCGCCGGCGGTCCGGAAGCGATCGCCACCGCCTACTTGGGCGGTTCGCTCCAGACAGGAGCCAACATCTGCGATCATTAGGCGCGACCTGATACCGCCTGCAACGGATCGGAAACTGAGGATAAGTAATATGAATCAGGAATCGCACGCAGAGCAAGAGAAGCGACAGGCATCGAATGCGAAGCCATCGCGGTGGCTCCACTGGCGAGCGTTCGTTTCCGTAACCACCGCTCTATCTTTTCTGGTAATGTCAGTTACCGGCATCGTGTTGTTCATTACCCCACCCGGTCGTATCGCGCACTGGACAGGTTGGAGAATGCTGGCTTTGACGAAGGATCAGTGGAGTGGTCTCCATATCTGGTTCAGCCTGATCTTCATGATAGCCGCCATTTTTCACCTCTATCTGAACTGGCGGCCTTTTGTAAGCTACTTCCGCAGCAAAATGCATAAGGCGTTCTTTTTCCGGACCGAATGGATACTCGCAATACTCTTGTGCGTTGTCGTCGCGTGGGGAACGCTGACCCATGCGGGACTGTTCTCATCGCTGTTAACCTGGAATGAAGCGATCAAACATGGTTGGGACACGCCCTCCGACCGGGCGCCGATTCCCCACGCGGAACTGATGACCCTAAGCGAACTGGCACAACAGGCAGAAGGTCCTGAAGTGGAATCCATGATCCTGAACCTTCAGGCAGCCGGCATTGAGGTCGAATCGCCTGAGGTCGCACTTGGGGAACTTGCTAAGAAGGCTGGCATGACTCCCATGCAACTCTATGGCGTCGCCACGGGGCAAAGCAGGATTCCCCGATCCGGCGGCGGTCGAGGAACCCATCGACAGGACCAGCCAGGCGGCCACGGGATAGGCCGATTGACATTGCGACAATACTGTGAGCAACAGAGCCTGGACCTGCAAGATAGTGTCCAAAAGCTGCGAGAGAAAGGCTTCCAGGCCGATTCGGAGATGACCGTACGTGAGATCGCTGAGACAGGTGGGGTACATCCTTCCGCCATGCGCGACATTCTCGCCCCGTGAAGATACACATTCATTCATGAAAAGGTAGATGATGGATCGATTTGCAGACACAACCACCGAATCCAAGACCCGATCCGGGGCCCATCTCTGTGCTCGGCTGCATCCGCATTGTGTCGTCTGTAGCCCGGACAATCCGTCCGGACTGTGCCTGCACTTTGAAACCGGGGACGATGACACAGTGACCGCTCAATTCGAGTTAGACGAGACGGTCGAAGGGTATATCGGTTGGCCCCACGGCGGCATCACCTCGGCGATCCTCGACGGCGCCATGACCAACTGGCTCTTTGCCCACGGGTTGACGGGAGTCACAGCCGAACTAAACGTTCGCTTCAGACATCCGGTGCTGCTGAATGAGCCGACCCAAGTCACGGCACGACTGAAAAGGGCCTCGCACCCACTCTACATACTCGAAGCCCTTATCACTCAAGGCGACCAACTGAAAGTGCGCGCGGTAGGCAGGTTCCTGCGCAAAGAATACGATGGGGAAAGGGCTTAGGTCCGCACGATGAAACAGAGCATGATTCCCACAAAGGCGTTTTTGACCAGAGGCGTCGGCCGGCATCGTTATCGATTGAAGTCCTTTGAAGAAGCCTTGCGCAGCGCCGGTGTCGCTCAGCAGAATCTGGTCCAGGTGTCCTCGATCGTACCACCCAGATGCCGTTTCATCGGCCAGAAGGACGGCCTCGAAAGACTGTCGCCCGGCCAGATCTGCTATTGCGTCATGGCCCGGACCGATACCAACGAACACGGTAGATTGATTGCCTCGGCCATTGGCGTCGCCATTCCCAAAGACAACTCGAAGTGGGGATATCTGAGCGAGGTCCATGAATACGGCATGAATCGACAGCAGGCCTCCGACATGGCGGAAGACCTCGCCGCCGATATGCTCGGTACGACCCTTGGGCTGGAAGTCGATCCCGACCAGGCCTGGTCGGAAAAGGAGCAGGTCTACAAAGCCAGCGGACTGATTATCCGTGCCTCCAGCATCACGCAGACCGCTCGGGGCCAGAGGGGATACTGGACCACGGCGGTAGCCCTCGCCGTGTTTCTGTTCGAGGGGGATGAATCGCTTCCATGACAAATACACGCATAACCATACTCGTTGAGAATACGGTGTATCGAGGCGGCTTACGCGCCGAACACGGATTGTCTATTTGGCTCGAAACACAAGATAAGAAGATCCTCTTCGATACGGGCCAAAGCGATCTGCTCCTGCATAACGCCGAGGCCATGGGAATCGATCTCGCCCAAGCCAACGCCATAGTCTTGAGCCATGGGCACTACGATCATATTGGCGGCCTCGACCGCGTCTTGGACCTGGCGCCTCGGGCGGATGTCTACCTGCATCCCCTGGCCATCGAGCCTAAATTCAGCGCCTCGAACGATGCGACGCACGAAATCGGCGTTACCTCTGCACTGCGCGACAGATTGGCCGATCGAATCGCAAGCGGTCGAGGTGCATATACGGAAACAACGACCCCGATCTTGCCCGGTGCAACGGTAACGGGTCCGATTCCACGCGTCACCGAGTTCGAAGATGTCGGGGGACGGTTCTTCCTGGATTCCCAAGGTCGCCAGCCGGATCTGCTTATGGACGATCAAGCCATGTTCTTGGAGACCACACAAGGCCTGGTCGTTGTGCTCGGCTGTGCCCATGCCGGCGTGGTCAACACGATGGAGCACATCCGGCACGTGGCCCCGAGCCAAAGGATTCACGCCGTACTGGGAGGCATGCATCTGGTCCACGCAAGCGAAGTTCGGATACAAAGAACCTTGGACGTATTTCGTCGGTTGGGCATCGACAAAATCGGGCCCGCTCACTGCACTGGCTGGCACGCCGCCAAACAGATGTGGAGTGCTTTCGGCGAAAAGTGCTTCATTTGCTGTGTCGGAACCCAGATATCGTTTTAGACGACCAGGTTGCCAAGGGAGACTGAGTTACCAAGAATGAGCCTCATACAACAGCAAAACATGCCTATTGAGAAAACACTCAAGTGGACCAGCATCAAGTTCCTCAAGCACGTTCCGCCTGATTTAACTCTAACGCCTGCCGATAAGGTCAGGTTCTGCGAGGCCGTTTCACGGACATCCGAAGGCGAATGGATCTTGACTCGGGAAACCATTTGTTGTGCGGGAGCACAGCGATGCTTCGGTTGGCTCAAGGGCGCCGATCGGGACTTGGCCTGGGACCTGGCGGAAAAGTTAGAGGTGAGCGCAACCACCGCCGGGACCACCATTGCCGATGTTCCCATCCTACCGGAACGATTCGACGCCGTCTGGGTTGGTACCGATACCACACCCGATGTCTACGTCAGTTACGTACCGCCTGAAACAGCCATGCGGATCGTGAGAACCTGGCAGCGAATATATGGAAAGAGCCTGCCGGTAAACATCTCCGGCATCATGTCGGTCTGCGGCAGCGCGGTCGTCAACAGCTATGTGAACCACACCGTCAGCCTGACCTTCGGTTGTCCCGATTCGCGCCGGTACGGTGGGATCCAGCCCGAACAGTTGGTTGTCGCGCTGCCTGCTGATCTTCTGACGAAGATGAGGAGATTGAGTGAAGATCTTTAGATTTCGCTTTCCTGGGATTGAGAATGGGTAATGCTCTTTGTGGGAGATGTGTCCTATGCCGACGTATGAGTATAGATGCAGCGCTTGTGGGAATACCTTTGAGCGTTTCCACAGCATGACGGCTGAGCCCGTCAAGACGTGTCCCGAGTGCGGTGGCGACGTTCGGCGACTCATTAGCAGCGGTGCAGGGATCTTGTCAAGGGGATCGAACTCTGGCACGGGCGCTGCCATCGAACGCCCCGCCTGTGGACGCGCGCAGACATGCTGCGGCCGAGAAACCCCGTGCGATCGCCGTCCGTGCGAATCCTGAAAAACCAGTGACCATTGCCTGAAGCCGAATATGAGCCCAGAGACCAGAGCCTGATATGCAGATTGCTGCGAACTACATCCGACTGCGCGAGGAGATTCCCGACCACGTGACAGTCATCGTGGCCGCTAAGACGCGGCCGGTCGAAGAGGTCATTGAAGTCATCAATGCAGGTGCCACCCATATCGGCGAGAACTACGTTCAGGAAGCGGAGCAAATGCGGAGTCATCTGGCAGAAGACGCGCACCAGGTCAGGTGGCATATGATCGGCCATCTGCAGACGAACAAGATCAACAAAGCGATCAGCGTTTTTGATACCGTGCAGACCGTCGATTCGATGAAGAAGGCCATTGCGCTGAACAGACGACTGGAGCGGGCCCAGAGAGAATCTATGCCCGTCCTTATCGAGATCAACATTGGCAGCGAGTTTGCCAAGGCCGGCATCCGGCCCGACGAACACGAGCCCTTTGAGCCCTACATGGAGCGGCTTGTCAGCGAGATGTCCGAACTCGATCACCTTCGGATCGAGGGCCTTATGACAATGGGCCCGCGCCTCGGCGATCCCGAGCAAAACCGGCCGTATTTCAGGAGAACCAGGAGGTTATTTGAGCGGCTCGGGACCCTGCGCCTACCGAACGTTCAGATGCGCCATCTTTCCATGGGGATGACCAACTCCTACATGGTGGCGATCGAAGAAGGTTCGAACATGGTCCGACTTGGAACCGCTATCTTTGGGCCGCGGGCCTGCGGTCGATCGTGAACGATCCAATGGAACAATGGGAATGCAGCGACGGTGTGGACTTCCTGCGGAATGTCGGCGTCAGACCGGGTGATGCCCTGGTGGATTTTGGCTGCCGCGTCGGGCACTACAGTATACCGGCTGCCCGTCTCGTTGGCCACGCCGGGCAGGTCTATGCGATCGACAAGGATCGAAAGTCGCTGAACCGGTTGGCCACGAAAGCGCAAGAGCTGGGGCTCACTAACGTGCACATCATCGAGGGATGTGAGCGTCCGGCTATCGATGTGCCGAGGTGTTCGGTTGATGTCGTACTCCTGTATGATGTGTTGCATTACTTCGATGCAAGTCGGCGGAAAAAACTCCTGCACGAGGCCTTTCGTGTCCTCGTGCCAAAAGGGCTGCTCTCGGTATATCCGAAGCATACGCTTGAGGACTCGCCTGCGAAAGAGTTCAAAGATCTGAGTGTCAGTGGTCTTCGACAGGAGATTCAGTTCTGTCACTTCCGATTCATCGGCCGATGCGAAAGCAGGATGAGTCATGATGATGATCTGATCGAGGGTTACGTATTGAATTTCCGAAAGCACTCGGGAAGAGAGCTAACGAAGAGTACTGTGCTATTGGAGACGTCAGGATGTTCTTGTTAGACCGACTGAAACGACACGGCGCTATTGACGAAACCCAGTCCGATGGCCTTTCGGCTGCCATAAAAGCTGTCAAACAGTTCGACCAACGGACCTTCAGGGTCAGAGGACGGGGAATACGGGCCTCCCACGTCCCCTATGAGGAAGTGTCACGTTTTCTGGATGAGGAATTCCCCGGTTATTATACCTACAAGACAAAGGTGCAGACCTACAAAGGCCGGCACGATGCCTGCCACGCCCGGATCGACATCAAAGGCTCCAGTGGGCTCAGCCAGCGCATGAATCGCTACAATCCGTTTGACATGACCATCACGATAAGAACCGAGCCCCCAGCTCCGAAGGAATAGACGTACTATGGTAACGAAAGAGGTGAGGTATATCTATGGACCCGTCCCGTCGCGACGGTTAGGCCGGTCGCTCGGCGTGGATCTGGTGCCCTACAAGGTGTGCACCTACGACTGTATTTATTGCCAGTTAGGCCGAACGACGAACAAGACCATCGAACGCAAAGAATGGGTTCCGACCAATGACGCGCTGGCTCAGCTCAAGGACGCGCTGACCTCGGAGCCGGACTACATCACCCTCTCCGGCTCGGGCGAGCCGACGCTTCACGTCGAGACAGGGCGACTGATCCGCGCTATCAAGAGTATGACGGACATTCCAGTGGCGCTGATTACCAACGGTTCGCTTCTCTGGCAGCGCGAGGTTCAGGACGCGCTGCTCGAGGCCGATCTCGTGGTGCCCTCGCTCGATGCGGAGAGTGAGGAGATCTTCCGATACGTCAACCGACCTCATGCCGAAATCCACTTCGATCAGATGGCCGATGGACTCAAGGAATTTCGCCAGCGCTTCCGAGGCCAGTACTGGCTCGAGGTGTTTCTGCTCAACGGCGTAACTACGGTCGAAAAGAGAATCGAGTCACTGGCAACATGCATCAGGCAGATCGCTCCCGACAAGGTCCATCTCAACACGGTCAGCCGTCCACCGGCGGAAGACTATGCCGAAGCCGTCCCCCGTGAGCGACTGAAACACATTGGCCGTGTGTTAAGCGATAGAGCCGAAGTGATCGCCGCCTATCCTCATGGGAAAACAACCGACCGGTTCCGATCAGACGCTGAAGCCATCATGAATCTGCTAACGCGAAGACCCTGCTCAGTGAAAGACATTGCCAGCGGTCTCGGCATTGCTCCCAACGAAGCCGCCAAGCAGGTCGACCGGCTAATCTCCGCAGGCAAAGTGAAGACCGTACGCCACCATGGAGTACTGTATTGCGAGTTCACACCCTGATTTCTTCGTAGCCTGGTCATCCGGTCCCTTTGCAGGAAACCCCTCCAGACCCCAGGCCGGTTGTCCTTGCACGCCCCAGAGAATAGGCTTCGTCATACGAGTGAACTGGAGTAATGTCGGACCCTGTTCTGGCCTCAATGCTCATACTCCATTTGATCTCCATTGATGAAGGGCCCATCTATGAAATCCTTGACGCCAAACGACCTGAAATGGCTGGAGCAGACCCTGGCCAAGCTCCAGGATGATGTCACGATTGTCTATTTCACAGAAGAGGTCAATTGTCGACATTGCCAACTGGAACGTGATCTCTTAACCGGCCTGGCGGGCCTTTCGCACAAGCTTCATCTGGATGTGTACAATTTCACCGCCGACAGGGACGTCGCCGATCGTTACGAAATCGACAAAGTCCCTGGATTCCTACTGGTTGGCAAGAAGAATTACGGAGTGAAATACTACGGAATGCCGTCCGACTTCGAATTCCGCATGCTAATGGGAGAGATCGTTCGCGTTTCCTCCGGACGTTCTGGCCTTTCGTCAGAGACGATCGGCGTACTGCAGGATCTAAGCGTGCCCATCCATATCGAGGTGTTGACAGTCCATGCGTGCCGTTTTTCCGCCGAGGCCGTACAGATCGCCCATCAGTTGGCGATGGAAACCGATCTCATTACGGCCGATCTGGTCAACGTCGACGACTTTCCGGAAATGGCGAAGCGCTATAGCATCTTGGCTTCTCCGACGGTCGTAATCAATGGCAGCTACCATTTCTACGGTGCCCTGCGAGAAGCCAATTTTGTCAAAAAAGTCCTCAAGGGCGCGCCAAAAAGTCGTCATTGAAACCCATGCCCGGGCAAAGAACCATACGACTGTCGGGCACAAGCATTGCACCAGGCTTAGCCATGGGCCGGGCATTTGTCTACCAGGATATCCTCGATCAGGATCTTCGCATGTACGATGTTCGTCCTGACCAGATCGATACCGAGTGCCAGCGGATTCATCGTGCTGCCCAAGAGGTCCTGGATGATCTCCAGGATGCGGCGCGCCGGGTAGCTCAACAGATCGGGGCCCATCAGTCGGAGATCTTTACAGCGCATCAAATGATCCTGCAGGAACTCCTCGGGCGCCCGGACCTTTGGCAGGAACTGGAAAGACAACAGGTCAATGCCGAGGTTGCGGTGCACCTGGTGTTCCAGCATTGGGTACGAGAGATGCATGAGGACGAAAGCACACGGTTCAGTCAACGAGCCGACGACATCGCCGATCTGGGCCGCCGATGGATCCCGGGATTAAGAGGCATTTCCGTTAGTCCCCTGGAGAAGATGCCGCAAGGCAGTATTCTGGTCGCTTCCCGTCTGTTGCCTTCCGACGCCGTGTTCTTTGCCAGCCGTGATGTCGGCGCGATCGTCGTTGAGTTCGGAACGCCGGGCTCACACTGCGCCCTATTAACCCGACAAATCGGCGTCCCCGGCGTTTCAAATGTAACCGATGTCACGGTCCATATTCGTTCCGGCGATCTGGTTTGCGTCGATGGATTCCGTGCAACCGTTACTGTGAATCCAGACAAGGAAAGCCGCATTGGGTTCAAGAAGAGATTTTCGACCAACCTCACTCTTCGCGCAGAGGCTATGGGTCGTTGTCATGAACCGGCCATTAGGCCAAGCGGAATTCGCGTGCCGGTTATGGCGAATATCGCCAACCGAACCGACGCTCAGATGGCCGTCCAAAATGGCGCCGATGGCGTGGGGCTCTACCGACTCGAAGCGCTCTTCATGCTGCACAAGAGTCTGCCTACGGAATCGGAGTTGCTGGAAGAAATCACGGACACGCTTTCGCCGCTGGGCGAGAAACCTGCGATGATACGCTTGCTCGACGTGGGTGGCGATAAGAGTCTGGCGTATTTCGAACTGCCGATCGAGCCGGCGCCCTGTTTGGGGCGCCGGGGTGTTCGAGTCCTCCTGGCGCACCAGGACATTCTGAACGTGCAACTCCGCGCCTTACTTCGTGTGTCTCAGAGTCATCCTATTCAAATCATGGTGCCCATGGTGACGATTTCAGCGGATATGCAGGCGGTGCGAAGCGCCGTAGAGGTTCAAGCCGCAGAGCTGGTCATCAACGAGATCCCGCCTCTGGTAGCCATGATCGAGACTCCCGCGGCTGCCTTGTCCGCGCCTGACATTCTGCGGTTCGCCGACGCGCTGAGTCTAGGCACCAATGATCTGACACAACACACCATGGCTGCTGGCAGGCAGAATCCCCTTGTCCACCGCTATTTTCGAGACGACCACCCGGCCGTTGTCCGATTGATACACCTTGCTGTAAAGGAAGCCGGCGATGCGGTGGTTGGCATCTGTGGCGAACGTGCGGGTCAACCGAATGTCGTTCCCATGCTTCTCGATGCCGGCGTGCGACTCTTGAGTGTGGCCCCGCCGCTGGTACCGCTAATCAAGGAAGCTGTCCGGCATCGGCCGGCATGAGCGTATCTTGGCGCCTACATCGAGTAAATGAAAGACCGTTGGCACCTCTCGTTGACCGGTGAATAGACCTCGGAGCTATCCCTCTTCGTCTTTAGCACTGTGCCCGAACAATGTTTGAATTGATCCATCAGAATAGGGCAAGGGGTGGAAAACATGTTTAGCATCATACTAAGAGAGCTGCGGAACCATGCTCCTTTTACACTCTTGGGGGCATTGACGGGCCTGGCCATAATGGTTTTTTCCCAAAGAGTGCCTGCGGGAGTATCACACACGGTCTTTTATACGCTCCACCCCATTCACGTTGTGCTAAGTGCACTTGTCACTGCTTCCATGTATGAGCTTCATGGTTGCGGATTGATGAAAGGCAAGTGCAACATCTGGGTTTTGCTTGCAATAGGCTACATAGGTTCTGTTGGTATCGCGACCATGAGTCATTCCGTAATCCCGTATATAGGAGAAATCCTACTTCAAATGCCCAACCGGGACATACATATCGGCTTTATTGAGAAATGGTGGCTGGTAAATCCCTTGGCAATTCTTGGTGTAGCTCTGGCCTATTTCTATCCGAAAACAAAACTACCACATACAGGGCACGTTCTGCTGAGCACATGGACGTCCCTTTTTCACATCATGATGGCTCGGGGAGAGGCAATAAGCCTATTTTCATACGTGGCAATTTTCTTGTTCTTGTTTCTGGCCGTTTGGATTCCCTGTTGTCTGAGTGATATCGTATTTCCGCTGTTGTTCGTGAAAGCGCCGAAGTAGCGGCCGACGATCGAACCGAACCGGTTCAGATAGCGTGCAATCGCACGCGAGATTTACGTTGTCGTGCCGGCAGGGCATACGATTGACACCCGGACCAAAGAATGAGTGAAACGCACAGACGCTGTCGTCTCATGAGGCAGAGTACCGGGCACATTTCTCTCCAGAGGTCCTCCTGGGGATCTTCACTTGGTGTTTAGCGATTAGTGCTCTCCAAGTATTTCCTCCGATGCACTATCGTGACGGATTTTGCAAACCGGGTCAAAAACACAGCATCTTCCATAGCGCTGACAGCCCCTCCAGACAAAGCAAAGGCGAGGGCCAGAGCCAGGGAAGATTCGAACGCAGCAATCATTGCGAGGCTTAAAGCAGCCAGGCCGAGTCCTGACTGGATTACCGAGCGTGTTCCGAATCGGTTGCCCAGCGGCATCCATGCGACATTGGCCAAGATGGCGCCGGTTTGCTGAGCGGCTACGAAGATGCCCACCCAGGCCAACGGGATCCCGATTTCCTTCGTGGCATACAGAGTGAGAAATGGCAACACCAGGGGCAAACCGCCCGACAACAAACGAACGCCAATCAAGCGTTTCAGTACGGGGTACGCCTTCCAAACGTCACAGATTTCCTTACGCAAGGGCGGCAGACCTTGTGGAGACGCGGTTGCTGGTTTGCGCGGAAAGCGCAAGCAAGACATTGCAATATAGGCTATTGCGTTGCTCCACACCGCCTGTGGACCTCATGTCAGTGTGGGAATTCCTCATCATGCGATTATCCCTCATCTACCGGTTCTTCTGTGCATGTATCCACATCAGCTTCCGGAAACATCATAGCCATGCCGAGTTCCATCTGGAACTCCGGGTCCAGTGAAAGATCGACGTGCTCCGTTGCTCGGCGCAGACGCTCGGCCCGCTCACGTTCGTCCCTCGAAAGCAAAGCGAGCTTGGCGCCGAGTGCAGCGGCGTTGCCAATAAAGTGAATGCGTGCGCAGGGGATTTGGGGCAACAGACCGATCCGCCGGGCATTGTTCCTGCGGATGAAATTGCCGAATGCGCCTGCCAGTAGTATCCTGCCAAGATCATCAGGCTCCAGCCCGACGCGACGCAACAGGATGTTGATTCCCGCCCGAATGGCGCCCGTCGCCAGTTGCAGTTCGCGAACATCCTTTTGCCATAGATAGATCGCCTCCCCCGAGCCTGTCTCTTCCGGCGGTGCGAGCAGGAAGTTGGTTTGACCGTCCATCGTAACCAGCCGTATCCGCAGCCATTTGGGCAGATCCGTGGGAGCCTCGTTGGCAGGAAGCAACCGTCCGGTCTTGTCGACGATTCCCTGCCGCAGCAACTCGGCAGCCGCATCGATAAGCGCGGTGCCACAGATCCCCACCGGCTGCGTGTTGCCGATCACGTTCAGAAGAACGTTCTCACCGACAAGCACCTTTTCAATGGCACCGCCTGTAGCTCGCATGCCTTGGACAATCCGAGCCCCCTCAAAAGCGGGACCGGCCGCGGTGGACGTCGCGTACAGTCTTCCTTCGTGTGCGAGGACGATTTCACCATTGGTTCCGATATCGACCAGCAAGGTTGGCTCTTCGGTCGCTTCCAAACCAACGGCTAACATGCTCGCAACCGTATCCCCGCCGACGAAACCGCCTATCTGCGGGAATAGGAAGACCTCAGCCCCCGAATTCACCGCCAATCCCAACTCTCGCGCCGGTATCGTCAATCCTTCATCAAAGGTCTGCACGAAAGGCATTTCACCCAGTGCCGAGGGATCCAAGCCACACAACAGTTGCTGCATCGTGGAATTGCCCGCGATAACGACTTCATAGATGTACCGCGTATCCACACCGGCGTGCATACCGAGGTCATGAATGACCGAGTTGACGGCGGTTAGAGCCGCCTGCTGCAACTCTCTTAGCCCTGTCGGATTCTCACGGACCCGCGCGATGCGGGAAATCACATCGTCTCCAAACCCCACTTGCGGATTCAAGGTGGACGAGACAGCTTCTTCCTCACCCGTGACGAGATCAAAAAGGGCGCCCACCACCGTCGTTGTACCCAGATCGAGAGCCACGCCGTACGCATCGCACGAAGTGTCACCAACTTCCAGACCAATGAGCCGGTCGCCGGCCACCACGGCCGTTCCCTGCCAGTTATGGCCACGCAAGAATCCTGGCAACTCCAGGAGCCAATGGAACGGAATCGCGATGTCTCCGATAGCAGCTTTAAGACGCACAGCATCGGATACCTAATGCCATGACCAGACAATACCATTATGCATGCGAAGCATCCTCCGTCTTCCCACAAGCCGAGCCTTCAGCCAAGGCTCCCCGCCACAAATGCCAATTCCCCTTCTGTAGAGAATCCTTCATCCTCTTACCAATCTGTGGTAATCGCTCCCTTTTCATGTCCTCGTGTGCCCGTATTCTGGGGATATGACGCTCAGTTTGGCTGAAGAATTGGAGTTGGTTGAGGTCGAAATGCCGCTGATGGTACCGGATGGTCACCGACGGGCAAACCCGAATCTAGCGGCGTTGTGCCGCAGATGGGCGAGTCTGAAGTTGTGCGTGTCCTTCGCAGCCAAGCGCCGCGTTTGGTCTCGGAAACGACTGCCTGACGAGGTCGGCATCATTCAGTCCAAGCCAACGTCAGATCGAGTCTCTTTGATAAGTTCATAGAGTAGGCACGAAGCATGGCAGGATTCAGGTACGCGGTCGAATCGGAGCCGCTGGACGTGGAGGGTCGCGGCAGCAAGTCTCGCTCCCCAGACTCGTTCCTGACGCCTGCCAACGTGGCAGAGGAACTGAATGTCTCCCTACACGCCGTCTACAACCTGATTCGAGCCGGTGACATCCAGGCCGTGAACGTCGCCCCCAGTGATAATCCCGGCGGTAAGGGGTGCTGGCGGATCAGGCGGCAGTGGGTGGATGACTTTATCAGCTACCGACTCGCCACGGGGGTCTCTCGGTCGAGGCGACGCTGCGACAAGCAGAGCTCCCGCTCATCACGTGTGCAGAGGTTCATTCCGAACCATCTTGACTCGTAACGGATTGGTTCAGCCACTTCTGGGCGTGTTCTATTGCCCGGTCTGTTTGAGGGGTCAGCTTGTTCTTCTGAACGTACGTGCTGGCCATCGCAAGATCCACATGGCCCAGAATGCCTTGGACGGCAAAGACGTCTCCGGTTTCGGCGGCAATCGTGGCAGCGGTCCGGCGCAGCAAAAGCCCGTTCCCTTCTCGGCGACGATGCCGGCTTTCTGCATGAGCGTCTTGAAGGCCTTAGTGAGGGGCTTGTCGTTAGACTTGCCGCTCAGCCGCCAGCCCCATGTGTTCCCGCACTTGGTATAGAAGACGAATTCGCCTTGCACAGGGACGGCTTTGAGGGCCTCAACGGTCTGGGGCCACAGGATGAAGTTGCGGTCCACGCCCGTCTTGGGTCGAGGGAAATGGACCCGGCCTGCCCCCAGATCCAGGTTCTCCCACTGCAGCTCGGCACAATCAGTCGGACCAAAGCCGCAATTGAGGCCCAGCAAGATCATGGCCTTCATCTGCACGTTCGCCGCAGCCAGAAGCTGGCGGATGTCGTCCGGCGTGAATGTCTGCCGTGCCACCTTCTTCCTGGGGATCTTCTTGACAGCATCAAGCCGGGGGCCCCGCTCGATGATCTCACTCTGCTCGGCCCAGTGGAACACCGCCTTGATGATCGCCAACTCGTTGTTAATCGTGACCGGCGCGCGTCTATCTTCGATACACTTCTTGCGGTAGTTCAGAAGCTCAATCGTTTTGATCTCACGGACGAGTCTGCCCCTGCCGATGAAGTCAGCAAAGGCCCTGAGCCGGGGCTTCTGTTCGTGGTATTGCCGCTCCCGGATTTCGCCGGCCTGGGCCCGGCCAAGCTGGTGATCGAGGTAGAGGTTGCACAGGTCCTCCAAGGTCAGCCTGTCGGGTAACAAGGCGGGCTCGCTGGTTCCTGCGTGCAGGGCGGACGCCTGTTCGTAGTATCGTCGGAGAGCTTCCTGTTTGTCCTTGCCGAAGTAGTGTATCTTGCCTCGGATCTTCTTGCAAAACTGCCCCGTCGGGTGTAGTGTGAGCGGAAATTTACGTGCCCGCTTTCCGACACCGGCGTTCGGTGCGGCGGAAGGCCGGGCAGGAGTTCTTTCTCGAGCTTGTTTTGTCATGTTGACTACTTCCAATACCTATGACTGCCCTGCCTATCTTAACAGTGGCGGTCTTCATGATAATGGTTGTAGTCGCGGCTTAAAGGCCGATTTCTGGCCGACACCGTATTGACATAAAGCATTGACCACAAAGCACGTACGCCAACGTAGCTCAACGGTAGAGCTCTGGTTTTGTAAACCAGGGGTTGACGGTTCGAATCCGTCCGTTGGCTTTTCGCTTCCTGTTTCTGCCAAGAGGTGTCAGTGCGCTGGTGCCGGGTCTGACTCCGGGCGGCTGCGACGCTGACAGATTGCAGATCGCGTCAGTCGTGAGATTTCGGCAGAGCCATGCGTGGCCAGATGGGAGGGCGAGTGTGCACATCGGGCATCCGACTCAACATTAGAGACGCGTCGATTCCCCTGTACGGTTCAGGTGGGCGCTTTCGGTTCGTGGCGACGCGGTGCCGTTAGATGAGCTTCCGGAGGGGCGTTTTCATCATTCCCAGCGTGATCAGCCCGGAGACGCACGCCGTCAAGCCGACGAATCCCACCCAATGCAGCCCTGCTGAAGTAACAGACGCCAACCCCCGATTCACCAAAGGATGAATGAGATAGATCCCGAATGTCAGCGGGGCCAGCTTGGCCACGATAATGCTGTCGTCCCATCGCCAGCCATACGCCAGGCACACCAGCGCGACCGCGAGACTGTAGGGCACCGTCAAGGAAACATGGCCGCGCGCGATCAACACCAGCGATGTCACTTGCGTCAGGACAAAGATCGCCAATAGCCAGGATTGCTGCCAGCGACGCGCTGGGATCATCCGGCACCGACCAATCGCGAAACCGAGTGGAACCGCGGCCAGACCGAATTCCCACTGAGGTACGGGGCGCGTCAAACCGAAAGAGAACAGACGGGCCGCATTCACAACCAACAGGAACAGGCCCGCACTGGTGGCGATGAGCACAACAGTCGCGTGGTTGAACCGCAAGGTCCAGCGATTCAGCGCGTAGACCAGGAATCCGGAGACAAAGGCATAAGGAAGATACCACAGGTGAATATGCGTGCCGGCAAGAACTGTCTCCAGCGACAACATCGCTCGGAACGAATCGGGCTCTCCACAGCACGCGCCCTTGGCGACTTGCAGCGCCCCGTACAGGAGCGACCAGAATAACCAAGGCTTCACGAGGCGGTTCCAACGGCGCCTGAAGAAGTAGCGAGCGGACTCCGCACCGCTGCGGTTCGTGATGAGCGAGAAGAAGATGAGCAGAAATATCGGCAGGCCGGTATAACCGATGTACCGGTACGGTGCCCCATCCGTGTGAAACCAGACAATACCAACGGCGGCCAGAACCCTCAGTCCATCAATGCCGGTGATGCGCTCCGCCGGCAGGGGCACTGAGACCGCGTCCCTCTCAGCAACAATCCGGTCCTGTACGAGTTGCGACGCATCCGATCCCATACGCTCAAATGGCCTTGTAATGGATCATTGTCACCCTTCCCCGCAACGCAGGAAACAACGGCTGCCGATCCCCTGCTCACGCGTTCTCCCCATCCGTTTCAAGCGTCAGTCGCCCTTGACCGCGCAACATCTTCGCACCCCGTCTTAGGGAGATCCTTGCACTACGTGACACATGACATGTAGATAAACGCCACCCCGCCCCCTCACCATCCCTGGTACTCAGGCCATCCATAGTATACGAACAGGCAATACCACGGTCAATTGAAATAGGCTCAGTTCCAGCGACTGAATGCACCCCGCGTCCCGCGGCGAGCTGGGAGGTATCTGCCGCCCGACTCCCGGCCAGGTTTATCGGAACACCGCCTCCTCTCCGAAAGCGCACCGCATGGGTCTGGATTCCGGGGGAAGTCTCCGTCCTGGCATCGTGGGCCAGACAATCAGTTCTCGGACGGTGCCTCACTGGCGGGCGGACATGTGTCCTGACGACACGCAGCGGGCGCTGGATTGGAGCGCCCCTTGTCTTCACGACGTAGTGCCATCTTGATCTGCCAGAGTTCGCGGGGAATAGACCAGAGGCTCTTGACGATCGAATGCCGGCTGTCCGGATCGACCGTCCAGCGCACGGGGAATTCCTTGATTCGGTAGCCGGCGCGATGGGCGCGCAGAATGATCTCAATATCGAAGGCCGATCCATCCGTCATGCACTCGCTGTAGAGTCGCCGCGCGACGCTGCCCCGGTAGATTTTGAAGCCGCACTGGGTATCGGTCAGATCGGATGGAATGCCCACAAGCCACAGAATGCACGCTCGGAACAGATTCGAGCAGATGCGGCGATGAACCGCCTGGCCATAATCGACGTGACATCCATCCAGGCGCCGTGAGGCATGGGCGATATCGTATCCGCCCTCTTTGATCAGTTTCAGGCCGTGCAGGACCTCTTCGTAAGGAACGCAGGACCCGCTATCGGCAAACATCACGAAATCACCCGTCGCGCTGGCGATGCCGGTTCGCACGGCATAGCCCTTGCCCTTGTGCTCGGGGTAGCGAATCACCTCAAACGAGACACCTTCAGGGGGACCCGCCAGCGCGGTTCGCGCCACGGCCGCGGTGTCGTCGGCGCTACCATCATCCACGACGATGATCTGACCCGTTAGCTGATGGTCGGCCAGAAACTCAGCGGCCTCACGAATATCGCGGACGATCTTCTCGCTCTCCTCGTAGGCCGGTATGACAATTGACAGATCCATATTCCCTTGTCCATTGTGTCAGTGCTTTGGTCGCTCACCCTCCATCGTAGCAGGCGACCGATCCCATTTCAAATGTTATGTTCGCGATTCGCCCATTGCGCACGTCGTGGCCCGCTCGTGCGGCCCCTGGCAGCATGCAGGCTCTTTCTCGTCACAACGTCATATAGCAGTTATCGTTATCGGCCGGACGCGGACTGTTCGCCCCTATCATCGGATTCGGAAGCGAGCATGGTCGTTTCCGTAAGGCTTACCATTTCGTATTTGATGCCGCGCCACGTGATGGTCCGGCCAAAAGCCGAAGAAACAATGAACAGCAACAGCAAAATGGACCACACCCAGAAGAACAGTACATCCGCCACCTTCGCCCACGTCATTTGCGGACGCTGCCGGGCCAGCAGCGCGCCGGCCATTCGCTGCCGTAGTATCGCTCGGAACATCTGGTTCAGGAAGAAGACCGCGCTCGCAATTCCGTAGCAGATCTGGCGTTCCCCCGCCCCCTGGCCCCACAAGGCTCCTGCCGCCAATCCCCAGAGGCCGAACACGGAATACAGACTGCTGCACAGTCCGAACCACCAGGTGCCCGGCGCGCCGATGCGCGTGATGACGAATTGCCGCTGCGCGAATTCGCCGAGTTGGGTCCAGGTCATCCGATCCACGGAGGCCGCCAGACACGCGGGTACATAGGTCACCTTCAGACCCGCTTGGCGTACGCCACGGCTGACGACCAGATCATCGCTCAGCGCGCGGGGCCAGACCTCATCGAGCCCCAACTGGCGGAACACATCCACTCGTATCGCCATGGAGCCACCCCAGGCCAGGTTGAAGCGGGTGTTGCCCAGCAGTTGGACGATCTTGGCATTCACGGCCGAGAGCGCCAGGCTCGCCAGGTTGTTCGTCTCCGGTACGAACCAGCGATAGCCGCTGGTCACGCCGATGTGGGATTTCCGCAACGGATAGACGATGTGACTGAGCCAATGTTCGTGGACACACGCGTCGGCATCCGCAAAGGCCAGCACCTCAATCGAAGCATCGATCTGATGATAGGCGTGCAGCATGTTGTGGACCTTCTGCCCGCGCCCCTGGGCGGCGCCGGCAATGAGGATGCGGATATCGTGGGCCTTGGAATCCGCAGCGTACTGCTGCTTCAACTCGCAGAGCACGGCATAGGCCGGATCGGCCTCATCCGCCACCACGAACCAGAGCAGGAAGTTGTCATAGTCTTGGAGCAGAAACGAGCGGATATTGTCGCGAAAATTGGTGTCGAGCCCCTTGCAGGGCACGATCATGACGGTTTTGGGGCTGTAGGCCGACCGCTCCTTCCTGCTTTCGCGCAGGGCGTAGCGGTAGTTGTTCAATACTTGAAACGTGAATACCAGTTGCGGCAGCACTACCGCGAGACTGATAAGGTGATACCATTCCATTGCGTACTCCGGTCGTTTGCCCCTGCCCTGCCGAGTCGCTCGTGACCCCATGCATCGCACTGGTGGGTCCACCAGGGGACATCCTGGCCGCCAGACACGGCTTTACGCTGCAGTGCAGGCGACATTTCCTGCAATTATAGCAGAATCACCGCCGCCGTGAATATGCTGGTGCGATACTCCGGTCAATCAGGCGGAAACGTCAGACGTGAGCGCCGGTCCCGGACGACCGGTCGTCGTGGGCCAGCACGTACAGAACGGGCAGGACGATCAGCTCCAGGATCAGTGAACTGATCATGCCGCCAAAGATGACGGCCACCAAAGGTTTCTGGATTTCCGAGCCGGCGCCGGTCGCATAGAGCATGGGCAGCAGGCCCAGCAGCGTCGTTGCCGTGGTCATGACCAGAGGCCGGACACGCAGCCGGCACGCCTCATAGACGGCCTCCAGCGTGGCCCTGCCCTGGGCGCGAAGCTGATCGCAGAAGCTCACCAGGACCAGTCCGTCCTCTACCGCGACACCCAGCACGGCGATGAACCCGATGGTGGCCGCCACGCTGAGGTTGATCCCGAGCAGGTACATCGCCGCGATGCCCCCCACCACCGCGAACGGCAGGTTGACCATGATTAACGAGGCGCTTTTGAACGAACCGAGCGCACTGATGAGCATGACGAAGATCAGCAGCAGCGCGATCGGCACGACGATGCTGAGGCGGCGCATGGCCCGCTGCTGGTTCTCGAACTGCCCGCCCCAGACCAGGCGGTACCCGACGGGCAACCCGCGCTCGACCGAGGCCAGCTTCTCTTTCGCCTCGGCGACGAAGCCACCGATGTCACGCCCGCGCACGTTGCATTCGACCAGCAGGCGGCGGCGCGAGTCTTCGCGATTGATCTGGGCCGGGGCTTCGACCTGCTCGATGCGCGCCACGTCGCCCAGACGCACATGGTAGCCCAGCGGGCTGGCAACCAGCAGTTTCGCCAACTCGGGTCCCGCGGTGCGGACCGTCTCGGGCAGGCGCACCACGATGTCCACGGGAATCAGATCGTCATAGAGTGTCGACGCGATCTTCCCACCGACCGCGGCCTCCAGGAGTTCGTTGATGGTCTCGGCATTGATCTTGTGGCGAGCCATGGCCACCCGGTCGAGCTGCACCTCGTACTGGGAGAAGCCCGAAACCTGTTCGATCGCCACGTCACGCGCGCCTTCCACGCCGGCCAACGCCGGCGCGATCTGCTCGGCCGCGTCGACCAGGACGCGCATGTCGTCACCGAAGATCTTGATGGCCACGTCCGATTTGATCCCACTGATCAACTCGTTGACGCGCAGCGCAATCGGTTGGGAGAACGCGGGCCGAATCCCGGGAAAGGCTTCAAGTTCCTCCGCGATGTGTTCGATCAGGTCGGCCTTCGATCGGGCGGCGGTCCACCGGTCCTGAGGCGTCAGCATGATCATTAGATCGCTCTGCTCGGGTCCCATCGGGTCTTCGGAGATCTCCGCACGACCGGTCTTGGACACGATCGTCTCGATCTCGTCCGGAAAACGGGCCAGGAGATGTCTCTCGATCTGTTGAATCTGAGCGACCGACCCCTCCAGACCGGCCGTGGGCAGCCGGACGAGATTGATGGCCAAAGCCCCTTCATCGAGCGCGGGCAAAAACTCGGTGCCCAGCCCGAGAAACATCGAGATCGCACCGACCATCAGCGCGCCGGCTACCGCCACCGTGATCCAGCGTCCCTTGATCGCCAGGCGCAGAGCGGGCATGTGCAACACGTGAAAGAAGCGCACGAGAGGGTTGTCGTGAACGTCGCGGGAGACACGCCTGGTAATCATCGAGGCCAGGGCCGGGACGACCGTCAGCGAAACCACCAGCGATGACAGCAGTGCCATGCAGATCGTCAGCGCCAGGGGCTTGAACATCTTGCCTTCCAGTGACTGCAAGGTGAACAGCGGCACGAAGACGACGACCATGATCAGCACGGCGAACACCACCGGCCGCGCCACCTCGGCCACCGCCCGGCACGCAATCTCCACACGCGTCGCGCCGGTGCCGGCGTCTTCGCCCATGTGGCGGGCGATATTCTCGGTGACGATGATCGCCGCGTCGACCACCATACCGACGGCGATGACCAGCCCACCCAAGCTCATGAGATTGGCGGTGACGCCCTGCCAGCCCATGAGGATGAACGTCGCAGCCGCCGTCAGAGGCAACGACAAGGCCACCGTCAGCGCCGCCCGCAGGTCCCAGAGCAACACAAACAGGATCAGCACAACGAAGATGCCACCCTGCGCCAAGGCCCGCGAAACGGTCTGAATGCAGGCTTGAATCAGGTCGGTGCGATCGTAGAACGGGTCGATCCGCACGCCCGGCGGCAGCGACTTCTGGATCTCCGGAATCTCCTGCTTGACTCGGTCGACCACGAGTTTGGAATTGGCGCCCTTGAGCATGATGGCCATGCCGACGACGGTCTCGCCCCGACCGTCGCGCGTGGCCGCACCGGAGCGCACCTGCGGAGCGACCTTCACCTCCGCCAGGTCTCCGACGTATACCGGGTTTCCGTCGGAGGCCTTGACGACAATACGCTCAATGTCGTTGACGTCCTGCAGCAGGCCTTGCGAAACGACGTTGATCTGCTCGAAATCCTTGACGATGAAGCCAGCGCCGGCGTTGCGGTTGTTGATCTCGATCGCCTCCATTGTGTCGCGCAGCGAGACGCCAAACTTCAACAGCAGGTCGGGATTGACGATCACGTGAAACTGCCGGACGAAGCCACCCATGCTGTTGACTTCATTGATGCCGGGCAGGCGCCGCAGTTGCGGCGCGATCAGCCACTCCTGGATGGTGCGCAGGCCCATCGCATCGACGTCACTGTGGGCCAGTGCTTGGCCGCACTGTGGGCAGGTTCCCGCCTGCCTGGACCAAACCGCTTCATGATCGGGGCAATAGTATCCTGCCGCCACGCTGTATTGATAGATCTCTCCCAGTCCCGTCGAGATGGGCCCCAGCTCCGGATCGACGCCGGCGGGCAAACGCTCGGCCACCATGGCCAGGCGTTCGAAAACCAATTGCCGGGCGAAGTAGGTATCGACGTCGTCCTCGAAGATGACCACCACCTGGGACAGCCCCGATTGCGAGAGCGAGCGCACCTGGCGCACGTCGGGCAAGCCGGACATCTGCGTTTCGATGGGGAAGGTGATGAGCCGCTCGACTTGACCGGGGCTGAAGCCCTGGGCTTCGCTCAGAATCATCACTTGTACGTTGGTTACGTCGGGAAAGGCGTCGATCGGCAGGCGCGTCCAGGTCAGGCCGCCCAGGAGCAGAACGATCGCCCCGAGCAACAAAACCAGAAACCGCTGCCTTAGGATGAAACTCAATGTTGTGTTCAGCATGACTTGTATCCGTTAGAGTCCCGCGTGGCGGCGATTCGTAGGGGCGAATCATCATTCGCCCCCACCGCAATCCTACGTGCAGCCGATTCTCAATGCGCGCAACCGGCCCCCATCTTCTCTTTGAGCACTTCACTCTTGAACATGAACGCGCCTTGGGTCGCGATGGTTTCGCCTTCGCTCAGACCGGCCAGCACTTCCACCAGTCCTTTGTCACGATGCCCCACCGCAATGTCACGGCGAATCCACAGATCGTCGGTGAGCTGAGCGAACACGAAATGCTCCCCTTCATCGGTCAGCACCGCGCTTTCCGGTACGTGCGCCACCGGCTCGCACTCAGCCAGCGGGATAGAAGCCGTGACAAACATGCCCGGCTTGAGCTTGTCCTGGTCGTTGTCGGCCACCAGCCGCACTTTCGCCGTGCGCGTCTCGCGATCCACCTGGCTACCGAGCAGATCCAGGGTCGCTTTGAAAGTCTCGCCCGGGAAGGCTGCGACGCGCAGTTGGGCCTCGACCTTGTCGGCCGACGCCATGCGGTTGTAGAGGGCCGCCAGGTCGGCTTCATAGAGGTCGCACCAGACCCAAACACGCGCCAGGTCGGCGATGCGATACAGGCGCTGGGCCGAGCTGACCAATTGACCGCGCACGATGCTCTGTTCCAGGATAGTCCCGGCGATCGGCGTCGTCAGAGTCAATTGACCGAATTTCTCATCCGGATCCGTCGTGGCCAGAACCTCGATCTGTTCATCGCTGAGCCCGAAGAGCTGAAGCCGCTTGCGCGCCGCGGCCAGCGCCACCTGGGTGGCCACGAATTCCTTCCGGGCCGTGAGGAAGTCCGCCTGACTGCTGACCTGCCGGTCGACCAGGGTCTTCTCCCGTTCGTACGTCTGCCGGGCCAGATCGAGCCTGGCCTGGGCTTCGAGAAAGTCCGCCTGGGCCTGCCCAAACTCAGCCGACTGGATCGCCGCCAGCGTGTCGGAGGCTCGCACGGTATCGCCCAGCAGGCGCTGAATGCTCTCGACACGACCGCTGCCGGCCGAGGAAATCTCCACGACACGTGTCAGGTCCAGTTGGATCTCCCCGGTCAGTTGTAGCGCATTGCGCACGCGCTCTTCTCCTTGCACGCGGTGCGTCTGGACAAGCCCCTCAGCCAGGCTGGGGTCCAGCTTGGCCACGCCCAGCTCGTAGCGACATTCATCGCACTCGATCGTCGGGCCATCGTGCTCGCATTGCAGCTTGCTCAACTCTTCCAGACTCAGCGCCTCGTGCGCTCCATGTTCAGCATCGTGATCGTGTCCTTCGTGGTCTTCATGCGCATCGGCCTGACCATGGTCCGTGTCATGATCCGATTCGGCCTCCCCATGCTCGTGCGCATGGGTCTCGGCTTCGCTGCCGACGGTACGCGCTTGCGACCGACTCGACGACGTCAAAAAGACCAGGACCAGAGAAAGGCCCACAAAGACAACCAACGAAATCGTTACGTGGATGAGTCTACTTCTCATCGGACAATTCCTCCGATAGGGGTGTTGGCATGGAAATCGGTGCGGCGGGCGGCTCGGTCTCGGGCAGCGCCTGGCCGATCAGTCTCTCGATACTCGCTCGGCTTCGGTGGTACGTGGTCAGCGCCGAGACATACCGCACCTTGGCCTCGAATAGGGTCCGCTGGGCGTCGAGGACTTCGAGATAATCGAACTTGCCCTGGCGATAGCCTTCCTCGGTGGCCTCGTAGGCCCTCTGGGCCGTGGGCAAGACATCGTCCGCCAGGATGTTGGCCCCAACAAACGCCAGTGTGGCATCCTCCAGCGCCCGGGTCAGAGCCGCGTGCACGTCGATCGTCGCGGCCGCGCGGTCCTCGCGCGTCTTGGCGAGCATCTGTCCGGCCGCTTCAATCCCACCCTGGTTGCGATCGAAAGCAGGCAAGGGAAGGGAGAACCCCATGACGAACGCCGTGTCATCCGTTTCGTTGAAATGACGCACACCCGCGCTGAGACCCACGTCCGGCAGGCGCCTGGCGCGCTCCACTTCCAACTGGGCCCAGCGCCGGCGCATCCGGGCCTCCCAGCGGGCCAGGTCGGGGTTGTCGGCCGTCAGAGCCGTCAGCGCCTCGGGCGGCGGGAGCGGTGCGATGCGGTAGAAATCGCCCTGAACCTCGGCGAATCGAGGCACGTCACTGCCCCAGGCCAGGGCCAGTTGCGTCCGGGCCGCGGCGAGTCTCTGTTCGGCCCGGGCCAATCCCAACGTCGCATTCGCCGCGGCCACTTTGGCTTTGGCCTGCTCGACGGGTGAATCCTTGCCGGCCGCTACGCGCTGCGCGACCGCCTGATACGTCGCTTCGGAGAGACCGACCAATTCGCGGACCAGCGCCAACTGCTCCTGAGCGGCCACAACTTCGATGAACGCGACCGTCACCTCATACATCACATCGAGTCTCTGCGCTTCGTAGTTCCATTGGACCAGGTCCTTGTCGATCTCCGCCAGCCGTGCGCGTTTGAACCGTTTGTCGTCCAGTTCGATCAACTGACCGAGTTGCAGAGAGGTCTCGATACCGTCGAAATCACGACGGCCGCCGGAGCCGCCGAACTCCTCGATCCCGAACTCCAATTCCGGATTTGGTCGCAGACCCGCCTGTAGCCGGCGCGCCTCGGCGGCGCGACGTTCCCAGGGGAAAGCGCGCAACGCAGGATGATTCACCAGGGCGGCGCCCACCGCATCAGCCAGTGTGACAACACCGTTCGGTTCGGCCTGATCCAGTACGACCTCCTGATCCGGCGGGGCAGCGCGAACCGGGATCGTTTCCGGCGGCGCCGCAGTACGGCTCTGCGCACAGCCCAACACCAATAATACCAGGGCCATAGACCATCGGCAGGGAATCTTGAAGCTCATGAATCGTCACCTTACACGCGTAGTCCCGGTTATCGAAAACTCCGTCCGTGAGCCATCGGCTCAAGTTGGACGGATCGCACGGACATGGACGAATCCCGTCAGCGCGGCAACAGGATCGCGCGCCAGCTAGACGACCAGAATGATACTGCTCAGAGGTGTGAAATAGGAAATGCTTTCGGCCGCGCGTCCTTGGCACAGATCTCGGGGTCCGGTCCCCTCGCCGTTGATATCGTGGTCGGCGCTCTGGAGACAGGCCAGAACGCTGGTGGGATGGGTTTGCAGCGGGCCATCGACGGCAACCATCGACAGCGGAATATCGACGCAACGACTGCAATGGCTGTGCTCATCCTCGTGATGGTCTGCGGCCTGCCGGTCCAGCGGCACCGCCGCGCCGGTATGATCGTGCGTGTGCAGACCCGAGTGCAACTCCGCGTGACCGTCACAACCCACGCACAGAAGCAGACCGTGCGCCAGGCCCAGCACCAGGGCCAGACAAGCAAGCTCCTGCAACTGTCGTCGGCATCGTTTCACGTCGATCACTCTTCCCAACTCACATCGTATGAGCCACCCATGATAGGCTCTGAGGTCTGCCGATTCAACCTTTTCCTTTTCGGCGCACACTAAGCCTTCCCTCCTATACCCGGCTCGCCCCGGATAAGTTCAGTGGACACGCGAATTTGGGTAATTCGGCGCGCACAACTGCCCATATCGGACGTATCAGCTCTCCCAGAAAGGAGTGATTCAATATGAAGCGAAACGAGCGCAAAGTCGTGGTCGTCGGCGCCGGCTCGGTCGGCACCAGCTATATCTACGCCCTGCTGCAGACGGGGCTGGCCAGTGAGATCGCCCTGATCGATCTCGACCAGCAACGTGTCGAGGGCGAGGTGATGGATCTGTCGCACGGGTTGCCGTTCATTCCACCGGTCTCGGTCAAAGCGGGGCAGTATGCAGACTGCGCCGACGCCCGTCTGATCGTGGTTACCGCCGGAGCCAAACAGACTCCGGGGCAGTCGCGCACCGAACTGATCCAGAGGAACGCCGACATCATCAAGTCGATCAGCGGGCAGATCCAGGACCAAAACTCCACGGCCGTCGTGCTCATGGTCACCAACCCCGTCGACACCCTGACGCAGGTGGCGCTGCGCAGCCTCGCGCTGCCTCGGGGCAAGGTCATCGGCTCCGGAACGGTACTCGACAGCGCCCGGTTCAAGTATCTGCTGAGTCAGCACTGTGGGATCGACGCCCGCAACGTCCACGCCTACATCCTGGGCGAACATGGCGACAGCGAAGTGCCGGCCTGGAGCATGACGCATATCGCCGGCATTCCCATTCGCGAATACTGCGAGCTCTGCAACGTCTGTGACTACCAGAAGCATCACAAGGAAATCGCCGAACAGGTGCGCGACTCCGCTTACCATATCATCGATTACAAGGGCTCGACCTACTACGGCATCGGGCTGTCCCTGCTGCGCATCACCGGCGCCATTTTGCGTAACGAGCGCAGCGTGCTGACCGTCTCAACCTATCTGCAAGGCGAGTACGGCCTGAACGACATCTGTCTGAGCGTCCCGTGCATCGTGGGCGAAGAAGGCGTGGAACGGATCGTCGACGCCCGCCTGGAAGCGGAGGAACAGAAGCAACTGGAGCACTCGGCCCAAACCCTGCGGCACATCTTCGACCAGGTCGGTCTTTAGCGCATCGATCTTTTGCGTGCGATCGGCAGACCTGATACGATAGCCTCCGTTGCAAACGGAACCTGCTCGGGACAAGGACAACCCTCTGGTGTGGAGAATGGACCATGAAGAAGATCGGCAAACTCTTCCTGCAAGGCCTGATCGCGATCCTCCCGATCGCTCTGACGCTGTACCTGATCTACTGGCTGGGCAGTTCGGCCGAGTCGGTTCTCGGCCGGGCCATTCGATTTGTCATCAAGGACCACTACCGACCGGGCATGGGCGTCCTCGCGGGTTTTCTCCTGACGGTCGGCATCGGCATGTTGCTGAAGATCTGGGTCTTTCGCAAAATCTTCTCCCTGGGTGAGGCTCTGCTCCAGAAGATCCCTGGCATCAAGTCCATTTACGGCTCGGTGCGCGATCTCGTCGGCTTCTTCGACGCTTCCAAGCAGAAAGACTTCGACAAAACCGTCATGGTCAGCGTGGGCGACGACCACACCCGCCTGATGGGCCTGGTCACCCGGGAGAATTTTGCCGATCTTCCCACGGGCGTCGGTGATGAGAACACGGTCGCCGTCTACCTGCCCATGAGCTACCAGTTGGGCGGCTTCACTATCATGGTCCCCAAGGACAAGATCGAGCCGGTGGATATGAAGGTCGACCAGGCGATGAAATTCGTCCTCACCGCCGGCGTCTCGGCCGAGGAAAAAGAAGAGGAATAGCCCCCTCCTTGTGCGGGCAATTCTAGCGCAGTTTTTTTCATTTCCGCCGAACCTTCGCCCTGTGACATAGTAATATCCATATATAGCATTATTTAGATGTACAGGACGTCAAGATGGACAAGGAACTGGCAACTCACGCGGCAGACGTGCTCCGGGCCGTGGCCCATCCGCTTCGCTTGCAGGTCATCGAACTACTGGAAGCAGGTGAGATGTGCGTCGGATCGATCAGCGAGGCCCTGGGCGAGAAGCAAGCGATCACCAGCCAGCAACTGAACATCATGAAGAATCGGGGCATTCTCACGAGCCGGCGGGAAGGCACCAAGGTGTTCTACCGGCTTGAGAATAGAAACGTCACGCAGGTGCTCACCTGCGTCTACCATCATTGCCAAGCGAAAGACAAGAAGGGACAAGTATGAGCGAAACGCAAGAAACCATCGCCACACAGAAACCAGATAAATCCTATAGGCCTACTCTGCTATACGTCCTGATCGGACTTGTCGCAGGAGCGGTATTGACCGGTGCCGTGGTGGTCACGGCCATGCCCAAAATGATGATCGTAACCGAGGAAAGCCAGCTCGGTTTTGACGAGACGGTGGCGGCCCTGGAACAGGCGATTCCTGAACACGGGTGGGTCGTGTCAACGGTCTCGGACATGAACAAGTCGATGGCCAGGCACGGGGTCGAATTCGGACCACGGGTTAAGCTGGTGAAATTGTGCAAGCCGGAATATGCCCAGAGCGTCCTGACGACCGATCGACACGTGTCAACGTTGATGCCTTGCACGTTTGCGGTCTGGGAGGGTGACGATGGCAAAGTATATCTTTCCAAGATGAACATGCCCTTGATGGCGAGGATGTTCGGCGGTAACATTGCCAAGGTCATGGGCGGCAGCGTCGCTCGCGACGAACATGCCATCCTGGCGGGGATCGTTCAGAACTAAAGGGCGATGGCCTCTGCGGGACTCAGCCATGAAGAAAACCCTCATCCAATTCATATTGCTCATTGCGGCCGTGGTCGGCACCTCGTTTGTCTCGGCGCGGCTCTGGGGCGGCAAGCCCGAAGGCGGTGGTGAAATACAACCGCTCGTTCTCGAGGAGACCATGACGGTGGGTCAGTTTGCCCAGCGCAACGAACTTCCCGGACCATTGGTCAAGAGAGTCTTCGGCCTGGCATCGCCCGCGGACAAGCAGCAGCTCGTGACATCGTTCGGTATGACCAGCGAGGAAGTCCGCAGGAAGACCGCAGGGTTGCTGGCGCTGCGGGCCGAGCACGGCTCGAAGAACTGGGGCAAGATCGTCGCGAAGTTCGCACTCTGGCTGGCCTTCCTGGCAACGGTCCTGGTCCTGATGCGCAAGGGGAAGGTTACCGCGCGGCGGCGCAAAGGGCTGTTACTGGCCGCAGTGGTCGTCTTCGGCGTCGTTCTGGGTTCGGACCCGAGCCCGATGGGAACGGTCAAGGATGCGATCGTCCTGCTCGGCGCCAGAGGCGTGGTCTTCCCGCCCCGCCTGATCGCCTTCGGCGTGTTTCTGCTGCTGGTGATTGTCGCCAACAAGTTTATCTGTTCGTGGGGCTGCCAGCTCGGTACGTTGCAGGATCTGATCTTTCGACTGAATCGCGATAAGGATGACCGGCGCGGTGTAATGCGCCAGTTCAAGGTCCCGTTTATCCTCTCGAACAGCGTCCGAATCGCATTCTTCGCGGCGTTGACCGCCGTGGCCTTTGTCTGGGCAACGGACATCGTCGAAGGGATCGATCCGTTCAAGATCTTCAAGCCGCAGGTTTTGGGACTGGCGGGCGCTGCGTTTGTCGGCGCGGTTCTGATTTTGAGTCTGTTCACGTATCGACCCTGGTGCCACTTCTTCTGCCCGTTCGGCCTGGCCGGCTGGGTGGCCGAGAAGATCAGCCTGTTCAAGATCCACGTCGACTACGACAAATGTATCGCGTGCGGCACCTGCGAGAAGGCCTGTCCCTCGACCGTGATGGGCGCCATTCTCAAGCGTGACCGCGTGATTCCCGATTGTTTCGCCTGCGGGACGTGCATCGAAAGCTGTCCGACCCAGGCCATTGCCTTCAAGGCCGGCCGGCGCAACAAGCCGCCACAAGAAAAATTTGACACAACTGAACGTAAGAATGTGTCCACACTGACGTAAACAGAAGGAAAGAAGGAGAAAAAAATGGAAGAGCAAGCCAACCGTATGCCGTTGATCGGAGAGAAGGCGCCGTCGTTCGTCGCTGAGACCACGCAGGGACCTATCAACTTCCCGGAAGATTACAAGGGAAAGTGGGTGGTCTTCTTCTCGCACCCGGCCGACTTCACGCCCGTCTGTACGACTGAGTTCATGACCTTTGCGAACATGGCCGACGAGTTCAAGAAGCTCAACACCGAACTGTTGGGTCTGTCGATCGACAGCACGTATAGCCATATCGCCTGGCTGCGGACGATCAAGGAGAAGATCGAGTACAAGGGCATGAAGGACATTGAAGTAAACTTCCCGGTCATCAGCGATCTGACAATGGAGGTCTCCAAGAAGTTCGGGATGCTTCAGCCGGCAGCCAGTACGACGCAGGCGGTGCGGGCGGTGTTCATCATGGACCCGAAGGCCATCGTGCGGGCCATTCTCTACTACCCGCTGAGCAACGGGCGGAACATGGACGAGGTCAAGCGACTCGTGATCGCGATGCAACACAGCGACGAGCACAATATTGCCACACCGGCCAACTGGGAGATCGGCGACGACGTGATCATCCCGCCGCCCGGTTCGTGCGGAACCGCCAAGGACCGCGTCGACCAGGCCGGTGACGACTATAACTGTCTCGACTGGTTCATCTGTCTGAAGAAATGCCCGCACAAGTAGGCGGGCACCGAAAACGAACCGAAGGATGTGCGCCGAAGCGCACCGGTTGACAAACGCACGAGATATGGATCGAACGGCATAAGGTGGGGCCGAGCCTATGGACCTCAAACATAAGATCACCGATTACTGCCTGAAGCATTACAAGCTGATCACCGCGATCATGGTCGTTGTCACGCTCGCGCTGGGCGCGTTGATCCCGCGCATCCGGGTGGACACGGACCCGGAGAACATGCTCGCGGAAGACGAGCCGGTGCGGGTGTTCCACGATCAGACCAAGGAGGACTTCGTCCTGTACGACATCGTCGTGCTGGGCATCGTGAACAACGAGGACCCGAACGGCGTCTTCAACGTCGCCTCGCTGAACCGGATCTACGAGTTGACGGAGTTCGCGCGGACATGGCATAGCGCCAAGGACCCCAACGAGGGCGTCATCGAGGTCGACCTGATGGCGCCGTCGCTGGTGGACCACATCAGCCAAGGTGGTCCGGGAGTGGTCAAGTTCGAGTGGCTCATGCCCAAACCTCCGACGACCGAGGCCGAGGCACTGGAGATTCGCGACAAGGCGATGTCCAACCCGCTGCTCAACGGCACGATCGTCTCCGAGGACGGCAAGGCCTTGTCGCTGTACATCCCGCTAACCAGCAAGAACATCAGCTATGAGTTGTACCAGGCGCTGAACGCCCAGGTAAGCGAATTTGCCGGTGACGAGGAATACCACATCACCGGGTTGCCGGTTGCCGAGGACACGTTTGGCTACGAGATGTTCGTGCAGATGGCGATCTCGGCCCCGCTGGCGATGGCGGTGATCTTCCTCCTGATGCTGGCGTTCTTCCGCAAACTGGTGCTGGTGGTCTCGCCGATGATCGTGGCAATGGTCGCGGTCATCGCGACGATGGGCGCGTTGATCGGACTGGGCTATCCGGTCCACATCATGAGCTCGATGATCCCGATCTTCCTGATGCCGATTGCGGTGGTCGATTCGGTGCACATCCTTTCGGAGTTCTTCGATTTGTACACGCCGGAAAAGGGCCGGCGTCAGACGACACTGGAAGTCATGGACGATCTGTTCATGCCCATGCTGTATACGTCGCTAACCTCGGCAGCCGGTTTCGCCTCGCTGGCGCTGACGCCCATCCCACCGGTCCAGGTCTTCGGGATCTTCGTGGCGGTCGGCATCATGGTCGCCTGGCTCTGCACGGTGACGTTCGTCCCGGCCTATATTATGTGGCTCAAGGAGAGCAGCCTGGCCAACTTCGGCGCCGCCGCGGTCCACGAGGAGAAGCAAACCTGGCTGACCCGGCTACTGCACGCCGGAGGCGGTCTCACCTACAAGGCGGCCAAGCCGATTCTCGTCGTCCTGGCCATCGTCGTCGTCATTGCGATGTATGGCATCACGCAGATCGTCATCAACGACAACCCGACGAAGTGGTTTGCCAAGAGCCATCCGATCCGCCAGGCCGACATCGAGTTGAACAAACACTTTGGCGGCACCTACATGGCCTATCTTGTCCTGGAAGACGAAGCCGATCCAAACGCTACCGTCGACTACCGCAGCGGCCTTCGCGACCGATTGGCGGCGAAGGTTGCCGAGCTGGCGCAAGACCTGCCCGAAGTACGAGCCTTGCTGCCGGTGGTCGACCAGCGGGTGGCCGAGAACGGCACGGCCGGGATGAGCAAGGTGGACTATCTCGATGAGCTGTCGAAGTTCGCCAGCGAAAAGGAGAAAGCCGCCGAAGGTGCCACGGCCGATGCGTGGTACGAGCTGACCGATTTCTTCGAACTGGAAAAGGAACGGCTCAAGATCTTCAAACAGCCCGAGGTACTCACCTACATGGCCGGCCTCCAGGAGCACGCCGAGAAACTGGGCTTGGTCGGCAAGAGCAACTCGCTGGCCGACATCGTCGAAAAGGTCTACAAGGAGTTGATGGGGGGTGAACCGCAGGACCCGCCGCTGCCACCATCGTCACCAGCCGTGGCGCAGTGTCTGATCCAATTTCAGAGCAGCCATACGCCCGACGACCTGTGGCATTTCGTCACCAACGACTTCGATAAGGCCAACCTCTGGCTCCAACTCAAGAGCGGCGACAACAAGGACATGGAGCAGGTCATCAAGGCGGTCAACGCGTATTTCAAGGAGCACGCGCCGCCGGTACCACTGAGCCACCAGTGGGCAGGCTTGACCTATATCAACACGGTCTGGCAGGAGAAGATGGTCTGGGGCATGCTCCAGTCGCTGATGGGCAGCTTCATCATCGTCTTTATCATGATGGCGATTCTGTTCCGCTCGCCGCTGTGGGGCTTGGTCTGCATGGTCCCACTGTCGATCACGATCGCGGTGATCTACGGCATCATCGGCCTGGTGGGCAAAGACTACGACATGCCCGTGGCGGTCCTGAGCGCTCTGACGCTGGGCATGGCGGTCGACTTCGCCATCCACTTCCTAGAGCGGGCGCGGAGCACACACGCCCAGACGGGTTCATGGAAGGCCAGCGCCGCCGTGATGTTTGGCGAACCGGCCCGGGCGATCAGTCGCAACGTGCTGGTCATCGCCATCGGCTTTTTGCCCCTGCTGGCGGCGCCGCTGGTGCCGTACAAAACGGTCGGTATCTTCCTCTGTGCGATCATGGCCTTGTCGGGCATTGTCACGCTGCTGATTCTGCCCGCGATTCTGACCGTACTGGAAGCGCGCATGTTCAAGGCCGCCAAGGCCCCGCAATCGGTGACCTGTAACTGTGCGTTCTGCGCCATCGTCGCGGTGGCGACCGTCGTACTGGTGGCGTTGAATCTGCACCAATATTGGCATCTGGGCTGGGGCAAGTTTGCCTTGATCAGTGTGGTCGCCATCCCGGTAATGGCCTTGACCTGTAGCCTGATGTCGCGACGGCAGGCCTGCCGCTTGGCGGAGAAACAACAAGCAACGACTTCATAGTGCCTATGGATTTGTCATTCTGAGCGCAGCGAAGGATCTGGGCTGCGATCGAGATCAACCTCCCAGGCTGGGGCCAGATCCTTCGGCTTCGCCTCAGGATGACAATGGAACACGATTTGGGGATCGAACCATGACCGTAGAGAGGTACTTACGAGGCATTGCCGGGTTCTTTGTGATTGCCAGCGCCGTGCTGGCGCACTACCATAGTCCCTACTGGTTGTTCTTCACCGGTTTCGTGGGACTGAACCTGCTGCAATCGGCGGCCACCAACTGGTGTCCGATGATGACATTCCTGCGGAAGTTGGGCGTCAAAGGTTGACGCAAATGAAAGAGAGGTGCGATATGTTGCCGAAGACAAATACCATTTACCTGCTGCTGGCTCTGGTCTGCGGTTTCGTGGTGACGAGCGCAGTGCGGGGCGCCGAAGGAGGGGACATCCCCGACGTGCAGACCATCGTGACCAAAGCCAACATCGTCGCGTATTATCAGGGCGATGACGGTAAGGCCAACGTCAAGATGACGATCACCGACAAGCGCGGCCAGCAGCGCAATCGCGAGTTCATCATCCTGCGCAAAGATGTGGCCGACGGAGGTGACCAGAAATATTTCGTTTACTTCCAGCGTCCGTCCGACGTCCGTCGCATGACGTACATGGTGCACAAGCACGCCGCGATCGACAAGGACGACGACCGCTGGCTCTACATGCCCGCCATCGATCGGGTCAATCGTATTGCGGCCGGTGACAAGCGCACCAGCTTCGTGGGCTCCGACTTCCTCTACGAAGACGTCTCGGGCCGCAGCCTCGACGAGGACACGCACGAACTGACCTCGACAACCGATACGCAGTTCATCGTCAAGAACACGCCCAAAAAGCCCGACACGGTGGAGTTCAGCTACTTCACCGTCGCCATCGACCGGAAGAAATACGTGCCCGTGAAAATGGAATTCTTCGACAAGGAAGGCAAGCTCTACCGCACGATCGAGTCGCAGAAGGTGGAGACGATCCAGGAGTTCCCGACCGTGACCAAGTCGGTCGTCCAGGACCTGAAGACGGGCAGCAAGACCGAGATGGAGTTTACCGAGGTGCAGTACAACATCAACATCGGTGATGTATTCGAAGAACGTTATCTGCGCAGACCGCCAAGGGAGGCGATGAGATGATGGTATCGCAGCGTGTGGTGGCCGCCGTGCTGATGCTCACGGCGGCTTTCGGACCGGTCGTCGCGGCTCAGGACGCCGAATCGAAAGAAGATCCGATTCAGAGCTTCTTCGACAAGCTCGACACCGAGTATCACGGCTTCTACGAAGTGCGCTCGGGCTACAGGCTCCAGAACGACCGGAACGAAAAAGACATGTCGATCATGGAGGCGCGGTATCAGTTCGATTTGTTCTCCATGCGCGACTGGGGCGATATCAAGGTCAAGGGCGACGTCTACGGCGACGGCGTCGAAGAGAAAGGCGTCTTCGATCTGCGCGAGGCCAACCTCTTCGCGCGACCGACCGACTCGATGGACGTCAAGGTCGGTCGGCAGGTGCTGACCTGGGGTACGGGCGACATGATCTTCATCAACGACCTGTTCCCCAAGGACTGGCAGTCGTTTTTCATCGGCCGGGACGTCGAATACCTCAAGGCCCCCTCCGACGCGGCTAAGGTCAGCCTGTTCATGGACTGGGCCAATCTCGACATTGCGTACACGCCGGAGTTCGACTCGGATCGCTTCATCAGTGGCGAGCGCATCTCTTACTGGCACCCCAACCAGCAAATGGCGGCCGGCGAGGACAACACGCTCAGCATCGAGCGACGCCGGGAGTTCTTCGAGGAGGACGAGACCGCGCTGCGTCTCTATAAGAACGTCAACAACTACGAACTGGCGGTCTATGGCTATTGGGGCTATTGGAAGAGTCCGGCCGGGTTTAACCAAGCCGGCACCGATGCGATCTTCCCCGAACTGTACGTCTACGGCGCCAGTGCGCGCGGCAACGTCGGCAAAGGCATTGGCAACGCCGAGATCGGTTATTACGATTCAGTTGACGACCGGTGCGGCGATGATCCGCTGATCAACAACTCGGAGTTGCGCTACCTCATCGGCTACACCCAGGAGATCGGCCGCGACTTCACCGCAGGGCTCCAGTACTACGTCGAGCAAATGCTCGATTACCGCGACTACGAGAACAATCAGCCGACCGGTATGCCCAAGCGCGATGAATTTCGCCACCTCACCACGCTGCGCTTGACCAAACTGCTGATGAACCAGAACTTGAGGCTCTCGCTGTTTACCTACTACTCACCTTCCGACGAGGACGTCTACCTGCGGCCCATCGCCAACTACAAGGCCAGTGACAACCTGTCCGTCGAGGTCGGCTCCAATATCTTCTTCGGTGACGAACCCTACACCTTCTTCGGCCAGTTCGAAGACAACACCAACGCCTACCTCGCCGTCCGCTACAGCTTCTGAGCAATCCCGCTCAAGGCGTTACATCGTAGCTGCGATTCTATCCATGTAGTCCGAAAGCGCTAACTGGTGGGCATCAGCGAGCTTTGCGAGAGCTGCGCGAGTGGCGCGGCATTCGCCTCGCTCAATCCGGCCAACTTGGCGAGGTGTGAGGCCGTCAATATCAGATTGGCGCAAGCCATTCTGTGTTCGCAGTTTTCTTATCGCTGAGCCGTACGCCAGGTTGAACGCATCGGAATGTTGCTCGGCTCGAAGACGCGCCTGCGGATCGACAGCCGTTTCAAACTGTTCCCATCCCAAGTGAACGTCCAACTCCGGCCAGAAGATGAAGATCCCGTCTTCGTCGATCTCAAAGCTTTCCAATGTGCGCCTCGGATGCCCCTTCAACGCGGGCAACTTCGCGAGAGGCACACGAACCTTCTTGAAACCGGTCCTGCGTGGCGATACTACAACCAGTGTTTCCTCCTCCCACCACGCATCGAATACCCGATGCTCGTCATCATCGCAATCCAAACCAAGCAGGAATCTCTCCGCTAGGATCTCTTCGTCCTCCTTGTCCGTTTCTGCAAAGTGGACTCGGCTGTCGTCCCTCACGTCAAGCCAAGTCATACGGTCGACAACCGCTCTCGATGGCATTCGTCCCTTCAACAACAAGAACACCTTGTTTCGACCTTTTATCGCCTTGAGCGCCCGGATTTCTGCAATCCTTTCGCGCGTCAAATCTTCGAGCGTACACACGATGAATAGACGGCTTGTACCGCACGATGGCAGATGGTCCCAATTCTTGAGGCGCCGCCAGCCGCGCTTGCCAGCCAAGCCCGTCCTGACAAAAGCACTGTGCAGTAGTGACTCTGCATGTTTGTCCACCGCCAGTATTTCAGGTCTTTCCAAGGTATCAGTCGTCATGTTTGACCTTCTGTTCCCACTCTTCTAACAAGGCGGGCCTATGATCAGCCGCCATTTGCAGCAGTGTTTTCCTATCAAGCGATGAGATTCGGCCTCGAGGCCCAGGTCCTCTTTCGAGCATGTCTTCTTGCTTTCGTAGGAACCAGACTCTAACGTGCCACTCGCCACGTTTCTTGGCGTGGAAGTGCGGTGGCCTATGGTCCTGAGACGAAAACCAGCACTTGACGCCTTCAATACGGAAGCAGTCAACGTCGCCCATGCTTACCTCATAAAGTATACCGCTCTATCGGACATATGTCAATGGCAACTTCATGAATATGTCCTTTTTCGCAAGAGACTTTTGGTCTGCTCTGCGGCCCGAGCCAACGATGATGACCCCGTGTGAGCTCCTAACGTAACGTCCGCCGTAGCCGCTGCAACGTCTGTATATCTGACTTCCCCGAAGATGTCACATTGCCATGTTATAGGACGGCCATATTGGCGTCAATGCTGAAGCACGATGGTTTTGCTTTGACCGAGGTGGGAGCTTCGGCTTAGACTGGCGGGACGACGGCTCTGGTTTCCATGGCCGCTCTTGGGGCAAGAAGGAGGATTGCGATGGCTGAGCAGACGCGTCTTTCACGCCGGGGTCTCATCCAGCGTGCCACGGGTTTGACCCTGGCCGGGGCTGGTTTTCCGTATGTCGTGCGTCCGTCGGCATTGGGCAAGGCCGGGGGGATCGCGGCCAGTGGACGGATCACGGTTGGCTGCGTCGGTGTCGGGCCTCAAGGGACGTATGTGATGCGGAATTTCCTGGGCCAAAACGATTGCCAGGTGGTGGCGATCTGCGATCTGAAAGAACCGCGGCGGGACGAAGTCTCCGGCATCGTCAACCAGCATTATGGCAACGATGACTGCGCCATCTACACCGATTTCCGTGAAATCATCGCCCGCAACGATATCGACGTCATCCTCGCGGCCCCCAACGACCATTGGCACGTCCTGGTCGCACTCGAAGCGGCCCGGGCAGGCAAAGACATCTATCTGGAAAAACCGATGGGCCTGAGCCTGGCCGAGGACCAAGCGCTGCGCGCGGCGTGTCACCGTTATGGAACGGTTTTCCAATTCGGCACGCAACAGCGCTCGGAGCGCAACTTCCGCTTCGCCTGCGAACTGGTGCGCAACGGACGTATCGGCAAGTTGCACACGATCAACGTCTGGTCGCCCGGCAGCAGTTCCGGTGGCTCGCGTCAGCCCGTGCCGGCGCCGGACTGGATCGACTACGACATGTGGCTCGGTCCGGCTCCGTACCATCCCCACACGCCGGACCGCGTCTCCAACCAGTGGTGGTGGTTCATCTCCGACTACGCGCTGGGCTTCATCGCCGGATGGGGTGTCCATCCGCTCGATATCGCCTTGTGGGGCGCCGGTGACAAGATGGCCTGCCCGGTCGAGATCGAGGGCACCGGTGTCTGGCCCGATCCCGAAGGCGTCTGTGACACGGCCATGAACTGGAACATCACCGCCAAGTACGACAGCGGCGTGACGATGAACTACACGGGCGTTCCCTATCCCGACGAATGGAAGCAGCGTTACGGCCGGACCACCGACCACGGTACGGCTTTCAAAGGCTCGGACGGCTGGGTCCACGTCGACCGTTCCGGCATCAATGCCCATCCGAAGGAACTGCTCGACATCGAATGGGGCCCGAACGACACGCGGCTCTACGAGAGCAACAACCACGCCCGCAACCTGCTGGACTGTGTCAAGACCCGCAAAGACACGATCTGCGCGATTGATACCGCCGTCCAGGCTGATATACTCTGTCATATCAGTGACATTGCGATCCGCCTCGAACGGAAGCTGCGCTGGGATCCGAATTCGGAGCGCTTCGCCAACAACGACGCCGCCAACCGCCGCCTCGTGCGCGCCATGCGCAGCCCCTGGCGGCTTTAGGATTGACTGACAAGACCTTTAAGGAGACGCGTAACATGATGAAGAAAACCACAATCCTGCTCTTGGCCTGCGCCGCGCTGGGTGCGTGCACTGCCGCTTCTGCCGATGAAGGCTGGATATCCCTCTTCAATGGCGAGAACCTCGACGGCTGGAAAGCCAGCGAGCACGAGGGCACGTTCAGCGTCAAGGACGGCCAACTCGTCGTCCATGGCGACCGCAGCCATCTGTTCTACGTCGGGCCGGTTAACAATGCCAACTTCAAGAACTTCGAGTTCCGCGCCGACGTGATGACCACCAAGGGCTCGAACTCCGGGATCTATTTCCACACCGAATACCAGCAGGACGGCTGGCCCGGCAAAGGCTACGAATGCCAGGTCAACACGACCCACAGCGACCGCAAGAAGACGGGGGGTCTGTACGGCGTCCAGGACGTCATCGACGACGCCCCGTCCAAAGACGGCCAGTGGTTCCGCTACCAAATCAAGGTCGAGGGCGAGCGCATCATCATCAAGATCGACGGCAAGACCACAGTCGACTGGGTGCAGCCCCGCGGCTGGGAGCGCGGCGGTCGCAAGATCAGCAGCGGAACCTTTGCCATCCAGGGCCACGACCCCAAGAGCCTGGTCTACTTCGCCAACATCGCCGTCCGGCCCCTGCCCGATACGCCCGGCTGGGTCTCGCTCTTCGACGGCCAGTCCCTCGACGGCTGGAAGGCCAGCGAAAACAAAGATTCCTTCAGCGTCAAAGACGGCATGATTGTTGTCAATGGGCCGCGCAGCCACCTCTTCTACACCGGTCCGGTCAACAACGCCGATTTCACCGACTTCGAGTTCATCGCCGACGTCAAAACCGAGCCCGGCTCCAACTCCGGGATCTACTTCCACACCGAATACCAGGAAACCGGCTGGCCCGACAAGGGCTATGAGGTCCAGGTCAACAACACGCACAGCGATTGGCGCAAGACCGGGGGGTTGTATGCCGTCGACGACGTGCGCCAGCCACCTTCCAAGGACAACGAATGGTTCACCGAACGCATTGTCGTCCGGGGCAAGCACATTGAGGTTTACGTCAATGGCGAAAGGACCGTCAATTACACCGAGCCGGCTAATGTTGCCAAAGACGGCTATCCCAACATGCCGGGCCGGAAGGTCTCCCATGGCACCTTCGCACTGCAAGGTCACGATCCCAAGAGTACCGTTTACTACAAGGACATCATGGTCAAGCCACTGGAACCGATTAAGGCCGTCGTCGTCACAGGTGGGCACGACTTCGAGCGCGAGCCGTTCTTCGCTATGTTCGACAGCTACGCCGACGTCGACTATGTCGAGGCCATTCAGAAAGACCACAGCGAGTTGTTCGAGGACATCTCCGACTGGAATTATGATGTTATCGTCCTCTACAACATGACGCAGAACATCTCGGCCAAGCGACAGAAGAACTTCGAGACGCTGCTGAAGGATCGCGGCGTAGGGCTGGTTGCCCTGCACCACTGCGAAGCGGCCTTCGCCGACTGGGACGAGTACCGCCAGATTATCGGCGCAAAATACCCCCTGAAAGATCAGACCATCGACGGCGTCACCTGCAAAACGGGCACCTACAAGCACGACGTGGATCTGACCGTCGCGATCGCCGACGAGAACCATCCGATCACGTGCGGCCTGAAAGACTTCACCATTCACGATGAGACCTATCACGGCGTTTGGTTTGCTCCGGATAATCACGTCCTGCTCACGACCGACCACGAGACCAGCGACAGGACCATCGGCTGGACGCGGCCCGACTACGGCAAGGCCCGTGTGGTGTTCTTGCAGGGCGGGCACGATGGCAAGGCCTACGCCAATGCCAACTATTGCCAACTCGTCGGTCAGGCCATCCGCTGGGCGGGCTGCCGGCTTTGAACGAGGAAACCATGTGTGTTGCAGCACAATGAAGATTCCTCTCCAGAAAAGGAGGACCGTGTTATGTCACCGGATCTGAATCGTCGCAGTTTCATGAAACAGTCACTGGCCGCCTCGGCCGCGGGCGCCGTGGGCGTCAACGCCGCCCAGAGTGCTCCTGGCGACGACTTGAAGGTCACGGTCGCGCCTAACTCGCAGGGCACCATGCCGGCTGGTAAAATCGGCGATCTGACGATCAGCCGCATGTTGCTCGGCGGCAACCTCCTGACGCACTACACGCACAGCCGGGACCTGAAGTATGTTTACAACCTCACGGCCCACTACAACACTGAAGAGAAGATCTACGAGACGATGGCGTTGGCCGAATCGTACGGCATCAACACACTGTCGATCCACAACCCGCCCGGCATCGTCCCGATGCTGAAGCGCTACCGCCAGCGGCACGGCGGCAAGATGCAGTGGATCATCTGCCCGACCGCACCTGTCGAGCCGGGCATGGCCAAGTACACCGAAGACGTCAAGGGACTGGTCGACGAAGGGTCCGAAGCGCTCTACGTCTGGGGTGTGCACTCTGACGCCCTGCTGGCCCAGGGCAAAGTCGATTTCATTCGCCAGGCCGTGGAGATCGGCAAGGACCATGGTGTCCCCTGCGGCGTCGGCGCCCACGACCTGCGCGTCGTCGTCGCCTGCGAAAAGGCGGGCATCCCCAACGACTTCTATATCAAGACGTTCCATCACCACAACTACCCCAGCGGCCCAAAGACCACGGAACTGGAACGACCCTATCAGGAGTATCCGGGATACTGGTGCAAAGACCCGGACGAGACGATCGAGGTGATGAGCAAGGTCACCAAACCCTGGATCGCCTTCAAGGTGATGGCGGCCGGGGCGATCCCGCCGGCCAATGCGTTCGAGTATGTCTTCAAGAACGGCGCCGACCACACCCTGGCCGGCATGTTCGATTTCGAAATCGCCGAGGACGCTATGATCCTCAACAAGATCCTGAGCAACCTTCAAGGCCGCACCCGCCCCTGGTGTAGCTGATACAGAACCAGCCGCTGGCGTGTGGACAAGTCCTTGTTCGCACGCCACTGGCCTGGTATAATATGATCTGAATTGAGTTGAGCGGGAACATCGTCATGGGCATTACCTACATCCACGGGCAGGTCAAAGGCACACGAGGCAAGCAGGCCGACGTGAAGTTCCTCGTCGACAGCGGAGCAACCTATTCCGTGCTGCCGAGAACCGTCTGGCAGGCCATCGCCCTAAAGCCCCAGCGTACGATGACTTTCACTCTGGCCGACGGGACGACGGTCGACAGGTCCGTTTCCGAGGCCCACTTGACGCTGCCCCAGGGCCAAGCTCATACTCCCGTGATCCTGGGCGAGGAGAAGGACCAGGCCCTGCTCGGCGTCGTCACCTTGGAAATCCTCGGCCTCGTCTTCAACCCCTTCGAACGTACCCTCCACCCCATGCGCACCCTCCTGGCCTGAGGCCCAACGGGCTCAGCCGTTGCTGCCCACGTCGTGCGCAGCGTACTCAGTCTCCCAATCCCATTTGAGCCATTGATTAGTGGATTCTTCGTAGCCGCGCCACCATTCGTATAGCTTCTGGAGCGCTTCCACAGTCACCCATGGCTTCTCGAAATGCTGGAATTGATCGAATTGGGGTATGGGCAATGGATTGCCGATACTGCGAAGAAACAAGTTCTGGCCAATGAATGCCGCAATCTGGCAGATGACTTCGTGCGCGTGGAGTATCTGGCCGAGCGTTATCTTTGTCTCGTCATCAGGCAATTGGGCTCTGCTCTCAGGGGTCGCCGAATGAGCGAGGAACTTGTTCACATACCCGTAGACTGCCCTGCATCCTTCCAGCTTGACTTTGAGCCATTGTATAATCGTCTCGCGTACCGTGTCGGAAGGACTTCTCTGCGAGCTATCGACATCTGCGAGCGCATCCATGTACTCGTGCACATTCTCCGCCAGCACGCACTGCTTGTAGTCGTCACCCATTAGCCGCGGACCATTTGTGAATGTATACCTTTTGAGTACGTCCTCTTTCACTCTTTCGTAATCATAAGGAAGATCAAGGCAAGCGAGGAGATTCTCTCGCGTAAGTAAGGCGATGTTCTTCTCCACGTCGTCGAGGAGGCGCCAAAGGGAAATCACTGAGCGATCTCCGGACCTGGTTTCCTTGTCCAAGAACCGTCTGATTGCCATCATCTGGGTGTCGAAGAAACATCTGTCTATGAAGTGATGGACCATGGCATTCAATTCGACTTGGCCTTTGTCATCTGTTGGGGCATATGCACGCGCTTCATTG